>Ga0156394_1307_pt4 | contig 56659 bp, 42 predicted proteins | sample RifOxyA3_FD_108038 | JGI IMG/M metagenome (GOLD analysis project Ga0156394, IMG submission 108038) | Lentisphaerae bacterium RIFOXYA12_FULL_48_11 | reverse complement strand
TATTTCTTTATACTCTGAACCGGAATCAAGAAATACATTCTCAACCTTTCCGGATTTGTCTATTTCAACAAAAACGGTAATGAGCCATGGTGTATCATTGTTCTTTATTTCATGGAGGAAATCAGGAATTATAAACCCACGGCCTTTTAGCTCCCCCATGAGTTCAACCGTTAAACACATATGGCTGTTTGTTCCGATATTGAACACTGGCGCATCTTCCCAAACTGGCCTGTAACTCTCCATTCCCCGCAAAACATGTCCGTTGATTCCAGCCATTCTGCCGCTTGCATATTCTTCGACGAACGACACAGGTCTCTCCAAACATCGAGCCGCTCTTTGCTCCAGCCATGGTACAACAGGAACCGACTCGCCGCTCTCATCTGATGTTTTCCATGTATTGAATGATAGCGGCTTTGTAAACATATTCTCACCGGCCGAAACAAAAGCCACTCGCGGTGACATCTGTACCTGCGTCCGTACCATATTCAACTTTGCCCCCTGCGGCCATAACAACCAAAGCATCATCCACATGACTGCGATAACTACAGAAGGAATGCTCAACCACCGCGGCTGGTAGGCCGTGGTCGACCTTTTCATTCGAAACATTCTTAGCCAAACAGAAATATTTACAGTTCTGTTCATTGCGCAGAAGGCCTGGCTGCAATATTTACCTTGTCCATCCCCGCCACCAGTGCCATGTTCATGATATCCATAACAGTTCCGTGCAAAACTTGCCTGTCCGCCTGTATTAATAGTACCAAGTCATGCCCATCTCTTATCCTTGAGGAAAAAGCCCGTTGAAGTCTCTTCCGCTGTTCTTCCTGTTTCATCCTGTACCGGACATCATCAAAAAAAACAATCTCTTCTCTTTCGTTTCCTTCCGAACCTTTTATGGACATGACAACAGCGGTAAGCCCGAATGGAGACCCCTGTTCAATAGAGGTCTTCGGCAAGTCAACCAGCACTCCGGGTTCAAGAAGAAATTTCTTGTCAACAATAACGAAGAAAAACAGAAGCAGAACGAGGTTAACCCACGGAGCTACACTCACCAACCCATGTCCCAGTCTGCTTTTCGGGAAGTAACGTGTCCGCAAACCACTAGATGCCAGACTGATGAATTTATCACGCCTTATCATTCAAATCACTCTCCGAAGAACCCGACATTGCCCCCGTCAGGAAACCAACCAATTCAGACTTGGCCCTTTCCATGTCGAGGACCAGTCGGTCAATCTTGACTACCAGAAGATTGAATGCCGCATAGCATGGAATTGCCACAGTCAACCCTGCCGCAGTACAAATCAATGCTTGGCTTAAAAGCCCCATTATATCCACCGACTGTATTAACTTTGCCTGCTGCTGCAGGACAATAAGCCCTTGAACCATAGCCAGAACGGTTCCCAACAACCCCAGCAAAGGCGCAATCTGCGCCACGGTGGCAATAACAACAAGGCGTCGCTCCATTCTTGATATTTCTGCGAGACTGGCATCATCAACAGCGTTACGAATAACATCCTTCGGATCATCTCGATGAAGAATTGCGGTTTTAACCAGATAAGCAACAGGGCCAGGAGTTTCCTCGCATATCGCAATGGCTTCCTGTATATTATTCCTGCCAAGAATGTTAAAAATGCCCTTTAAAAAGTCGTCATACTTGATTCTCGCACGGTGAAGATGCAGGCCACGTTCAATAAAAACCCCAAAGGCAAACAACCCGCACGCTACAATTACCCAACATACCGGCCCACCTTCTCTTAATAAATCCATAAACATGAGGTCCTCCTCATCTCTCTTTATCATTCGTTATAAAAGAGCCACCAATGCTCAGCCTTGAGTTTGGCAATACGAACACGTGCCTCGTTGGAACCAGAAACTCCCGCACTAATCAAACGTTCCAACACACTGACGGCCGCACGCCAGTCTTTCTTACTTTCCATAAGATCAGCGGCATTTAATACTGCCCTCGTAAACCATACCTTGCAAGCCTCATTATGGACAACGCCCTTCTCCTTCGCCTCGAAAAAGCGCAGAATAACATTCTTGTAATACTGCTGAAATGCCTCAGGTATTCTTCCCAGTTTTTCCATGCATCGCCCGACCTGGTATTCAGCACGGAGCACCTGATCAGGGCTGGCCGCCGAATTGTTGGAAACAACTCTGAATGACTCGATACTTTCCTCGTATCTCTTTCTATCATCTGCACCCAGGCTGAACTGGCAGTCACCCTTTCGCCCCCACGCCGCGATGATAATTGAACTTGAAGGATACTTGGTAATTATTTCTTCATAAATCAGAATGGCCTCAGAAAATCTGGCGAGCTCAACAAGCGCTTCTGCCTGAGCAAAACGGGCTTCAACCATTTTTTTACTTTCAGGATATTCCTTGGCCAGCCTTGACAGCAGCTCGATTGACCGTATGTATTCCTTACGTTTAGATGCCGCCATTCCGGCCCAGTAGAGTGCATTCTCAGCATAAGCGTTCTTGGGATATTTCTGCACAAACGCGAGAAAATCTTTTTCTGCCGTCTCGTAGGACGATTCATTGTATTCATGGTTCGCCATCCAGAACATCGCCTCGGGAGCCCACTGTGAATCCGGGTATTTTTTTATAAAATCCCTGCAAAGCAACATTGCCTTTGCATCATCACCCAGCCAATAGGAACAACGCCCGGTCATATAAAATGAATGTTCATAGACAGGGCTTGTGATAAACCTGTTGGTAACTGTCGAAAAATCTTTGAGAGCTTCATCAAACCGCGTTAACTGGTATTTTGCTACTCCGCGCCCATGCAACGCCTGGGCATACATCATTCCATTAGAATACGACCCCATAACCTTATTGAACGCAAAAATTCCTTCAAGCCATTTACCCTCTGACATCCTTAACTCGCCGATACGCATAAGAGCTTCTTCTGCAAAAGTGGTATCCGGATATTTCTCGCTTACATCCCTGAACTTTGCTTCAGCCGCCGACGGTTTATCAACGCGGGCAATACACTCACCAACCTGAAACAATGCATTAGCACACAGCTTTGACTGGGAAAATTCCTTCAGGAAACGCTCGTATGTTTCCATAGCAAGACTGAACTGGCTGTTCATGTAATATGCATCACCGACTTTGAACAGACACGATTCTTTTTTTGCCGGATCAGAAAATAGATTGAAGGCTTTCAGGAATGTCGAGGCCGATTCAGCATATCGGTTCAAACCAATCAGGGCCCAGCCCTTACCGGCAAGAGCTTCCGCCTGGCCTGCGACATTGGTAAATGTCTCGAGAAAGTACTGATACTCATCAACTGATTCCTTATACTTCCTGTTTTCCATGAGTGAAGCGGCAATCTTAAGCTGCGCTGATTCCGCAAGGGGATTCGAAGGATCCCTGACTATCCACTGCTTTAAGAGTGGAATCCCCTGATCGAGTCGGCCAATTTCTAAAAGGTATTTTGCAAATTCGAATTCGGCTCTTTGTTTTAATTCGGAACTCTTTGCCAGCTCAATACCACGGCGCAAGGCATCAAGCGCATCATCTTTCCTGGAAACTGCATTTAACGGCACCGCGACCGCGAGGAGGGCTTCCGCCCGAAGATCTTCCTTGATTTTCGTATTTGCAGCAAGGCCCAAGAGCATAGAAGACGCTTCATCCCACTTCTTCTCTTCAATCAGGGTCATGCCATACCAGTATAAACCGCTGTGGACTACAGCCTGGTCCTGCGTCATTTTGATAAGACGTGAGAATACATTATGCGCCTCCTCAGTTTTCTTCACAGACAGAAGAATCTTCCCCCACTCGAGGAGGTTCAGGGCCGCCTCTGGGGCATTGCCAAAAACACGATCATAATCTGAAAAAGCCTTTAGAGCTTCAGCGGTTTGGCCTATTTTGATGTAGCTCCATGCCATCAGTCGCAAGCACCTTCCAGAATATTCACTTGACGGATATTTTTTTCCGAATTCAGTCAATTCCTTCAGGGCATCATTGTACTTACCAATCTCATACAGAGAAAAAGCACGCCAGAACGTGAAAACATCTGCCTTTTCGGCTTTATCAAGCAGACTTCTCTTGCTTTTATGTAACGCCAGTATTTCAGCATTCTTACCCTGCTCATGCAATGCACGCATCAATAGAATTAAAGATTCTTCAACATCACTACCGGTCGAAGGTGTATTTTTAAGGTATTCCTCAAACTGGGTCTGCGCAAGTTCGTACAATTTATCTTCCATGGCAGCTTTACCCGCCTTCAACAGAGCTGGCGCATCAAATTTACCAATATTATTCGTCCGAGCTTGCGCAGATACCGAAAAACACATGAAAGACGCAATGATTGCGGTATACCCATGCATCAATACTGGAGTAAGTTTAATCATTTTATAAAATTTCTTTCAGTACTTTACCTGTATGCGATTCCTTGCACTTCGCTACAATTTCCGGTGTTCCGCAAGCAACAATTCGACCACCTTCATCTCCACCCTCAGGACCAAGATCAATCACGTAATCTGCAGTCTTTATCACGTCCATGTTATGTTCGATGACCACAACCGTATTGCCAGCATCCCTCAACCGCAACAGCACATGGATGAGCCGCTCGGTGTCGGCGAAATGCAAACCAGTGGTTGGTTCGTCAAGAAGATACATAGTTGTCCCAGTAGCCGTCTTACTCAGCTCTGCCGACAACTTAACACGCTGCGCTTCACCACCCGAAAGAGTAGTCGCAGACTGCCCTAAATGCAAGTAACCAAGTCCTACTTCTGAAAGAGTCCGAAGCTTGCGTTCGATCATAGGGACATTCTTGAAAAATTCCGAAGCATCATCGATCGTCATGGAAAGAACCTCTGCAATATTCTTTCCGGCATATCTGACTTCAAGGGTTTCCGCGTTGTACCGCATTCCTCGACACTGCTCGCACGTTACATAAACATCTGGCAGGAAATGCATCTCAAGTTTAATTATACCATCACCCTGGCATGTTTCACAACGCCCCCCTTTAACATTAAAGCTATAACGGCCCTCTTTATACCCCCTTACCTTGGATGCCGGGGTTTCAGCAAAAAGTTTACGAATGAATGTAAATGCTCCCGTGTAAGTTGCCGGATTACTTCGCGGTGTCCGACCTATCGGGGACTGGTCTATCACGATCACTTTATCAAGTTTACTAACTCCCGTTATCTTATCATACTTACCAGGCCGCTCTTTTGAATCATAAAACTTCCTGAACAGAGCACGTCTCAGAATATCATCCACCAGGGTACTTTTTCCGCTGCCAGAAACACCGGTAACACAAACCAACAGTCCGAACGGTATTTGAACATCAATATTCTTCAAGTTATTCTCAGATGCGCCATGGATTATCAGGTAACCGGCTTCCGGTTTCTTGCGAAGATAAGGCACCCCGATTTCTTCGTTCTTGTTCAAATACCTGGCAGTCAGAGAATCAGGATTTGCAAGCAATTGAGGCACTGTACCCTGACTGATAACCTGTCCGCCTAATCTGCCTGCACCTGGGCCCAGATCGATGACATAATCGGCTTCCCTTATCGTTTCCTCGTCATGCTCCACCACCACAACTGTGTTACCAAGATCTCTTAGCTCCTTCAGCATCCTGATCAGTCTCTGGTTATCCCTTACATGCAATCCTATCGTCGGCTCATCGAGAACATACAGGACACCAACCAACCCTGATCCGATCTGTGTGGCCAGCCTGATGCGCTGAGCCTCGCCACCGGAAAGAGTACCACTCTCCCGGTCGAGAGTGATATAATCAAGGCCCACATCGGCAAGAAACTTTAGACGGCGGTTAATCTCCTTCAACACCTCGCCGGCAATATTCATATGCTGTGGAGTAAGACTCAATGAACCAAAGAAATCTCCAGCCTTCCGGACCGACATGGCAGAAACATCCACTATTGATTTGCCTTCAACAGTACAGGCAATCACCTCAGGCTTCAGCCTTGCGCCCTTGCAATCTGGACAGGACTGCCGGCTCATATGTTCCCTAAGTCTCTGCCTCACAAAATCACTTTCGGTTTCCTGATATCTTCTCATCAGGTTGGGAATTATACCCTCAAAAGGTTTATCATACTTGCGCCACGCACCTCCGCGCCAGAACCCAAATTGAACATCCTCTTCTCCTGATCCATACAAAAGTATCTTCCTTATTCCCGGATCAATCTCCTTGAATGGAATATCCAGGCTGAACTTGTAGTGTTCGGATAATGCACGCAAGAGACCCTTGTAGTATATCAACAACCGGCGCCCTCCACGCCGCCATGCCTTAATTGCCCCGTCATTAATCGACAATTCAGCGTCAGGAATAACCAGCTCCTCGTCAAATATCAGGTGCGTGCCGAGACCAGAGCACGTGGGACACGCTCCATATGGACTGTTGAACGAAAAGTGGCGGGACTGCAGCTCCTCAAAACTTATAGAACAGTGAGGACAGGCATTCTTCTCTGACATGAGCGATTCTGATGATTTACCTTCTTCCGGCTGGATTACAACAATAAGTGTTCCATTCCCATACTTAAGCGCAAGCTCGACTGAATCAGTTAGCCTTGTCCGTATTTTCCCGGTTATTATCAGGCGGTCAACTACAGCCTCTATACTGTGATTCTTTTTCTTGTCCAGTTCTGGTACTGATTCCACTTCATACATCTGGCCATCCACCCTGCATCGGACAAAGCCCTGTTTCCTTATGAGGTCAAAAATATCTTCATGCCGCCCCTTTTTCCCTTTAACCATGGGGCTCAGAACCGAAATCTTAGTCCGTACCGTCAACTGGAGCAGTTGCTCCACAATTTGCTCAGCGCTTTGCTTCCCTACAATTCTTCTACACCGTGGACAATGCCGCTGACCTATGCTCGCATAAAGAAGACGCAGATAATCATGTATTTCAGTTGAAGTTGCCACGATAGAACGGGGGTTTGAGCCTGCAGTCCGCTGCTCTATGGAAATTGCGGGGGAAAGTCCGTCGATATAGTCGACGTCCGGCTTTTGCATCTGGTCGAGAAACTGCCGAGCATAAGCTGAAAGGCTTTCGACGTACCTTCGCTGACCTTCAGCATACAAAGTATCGAAAGCAAGAGACGACTTGCCAGAGCCACTAAGGCCGGTAATCACGGTAATCTTGTTACGTGGTATTGTTACAGTAATATTCTGCAGGTTGTGCTCTCTAGCACCTGCTATTAGAATACCTTCTCTGCTCATTTAGCTCCAGGATCGTCCGGCCGCGGAGGCCTACGTTATTTTAAGCAGGAGGTAGGTCTTCTTCCCTGACCTGAGCACAACAACACGGTTATCTACTATGTCAGAAGGCTTGATTACCACCTGTATACCATCAATCCGCTTATTATTGATATAAAGTCCCCCGCTTTCCACAAGTCTGCGTGCCTCTCCCTTGCTCTTGCAAAGGCCTGCAGCAACTGCAACATCTATAGCCGGCAAATTTACGATCCGGCTAATCGGCAGTTCCACAGATGGAACATTGGCAAAAATACTTATAAGATCTTCCGCATGAAGCTCATCCATTTCCTCACCAAAAAGAACAGCACTCGCACCAAGCGCGACCTTCAAGCCATTTTCGCCGTGAACTGTTTTTGTAATCTCCTGTGCAAGGCGTTTCTGAGCTTCCCTCTTTTCTGGTTCTTTTACGACCATCTCTTCCAATTGGCGAATCTCATCAAGCGGTAGAAATGTAAAGATCTTAAGGAAACGTACAACATCGGCATCGGCTGTTCGTACAAAGAACTGGTAAAAATCGTAGTAAGATGTCTTCTTATGATCTAGGTATATTGCATTCCCTGCACTCTTCCCAAACTTCTGCCCGGTACTGTCACACACCAGCGGAAGCGTCACTCCGTAAGCCTCAACCGCTCGTAACTTCCTTATCAGGTCGGTTCCTGCAGTAATATTACCCCACTGATCAGAACCACCAATCTGAAAAGTACAACCAAGATCATCGTACAGTTTCAGAAAATCGTAAGCCTGCAGCATCTGATAACTGAACTCTGTAAAGCTCATACCGCTTTCACTATCAAGCCTTGTGCGTACACTCTCCTTCCCAAGCATGGCCCCCATCCTAAAATGCTTTCCAACGTCACGGAGAAAGCCAATAAAACTGAACTGGCCGAGCCAATCGTGGTTGTTAACAATCCGCGCAGGCGCTTTAGGATGCTTGAAATCAAGAAATCTGGAAAGGTTCTCTTTTATGCCTTCCTGATTAACCCCGATCTGCTCAATACTTAGAAGGCTGCGCTCTGAAGTCTTTCCTGATGGATCGCCGATCATCCCCGTTGCACCTCCAACAACAGCGATCACTTTGTGTCCGCATCTCTGGAAATGACAAAGAGCCATAATGGTAACAAAATTACCCACCTGGAGGCTGTCGGACGTAGGATCGAAGCCCGCATAAACGGTCACTGGCGAATTCAATGCCTGCTGCACGTTCTCGCTAGTGACGTTATCAAAAAGCCCTCGTTCCTTGAGTATATCAAGTACATTCGGCATAAAATCACATCCTCATGAAAAAAGGCGCCCCGAACCATTCGGGGCGCCTTTTGATAATCCAAGACGGATTAAACTGGATAATGAACCTGATTATTCACCATCCGCACCCTTGTTCTTCTTGTCTCCTGGTCTCCATTCCTCACCAGAACCAAGACCTAGAGCTTCGTCAAATGCACCAGCAAGGTCAACCATATCTTCACCTGGTCGCAGACCTTCAATAATCTCGCTCTGCTTCTGCTCGAACTCATCGTCGGCCATACCGGCAGCCTTTATGCTCAGCGCAATACGGCGCTCCGCACGGTCAATCCGAACGATCCGGGCCTCAACATCCTGCCCGACTTCAAGAACGTCCTTAACCTTTTCAACGTGCGAATCCCTGATCTCAGAGATATGAACGAGACCGTCAACACCTTCCTCGATCTCAACAAACGCACCGAATGCGGCAATCTTCGTGACCTTCCCCTTCACCATTTGGCCAACCTTGTAACGGGCAGCTATGGTATTCCACGGGTCATCGCTGATCTGCTTGAGTCCAAGGCTGATCCTTTTATTCTGCGGATCAACTTCCAGAACAACGGCCTCGACACTCGCAGCCTTCTGCAGCACTTCGGAAGGATGATTGATCTTCCTTGTCCATGACATGTCCGAGACATGAATCATTCCATCAATACCGTTTTCCAACTCGATGAATGCACCATAGGACGTAAAGTTACGGACAACGCCATTAACACGTGATCCGACAGGATAACGGGTCTGAACCGTATCCCATGGATTATCCTCGGTCTGACGGATTCCAAGCGCGATTTTCTGTTCATCCTTGTTGATACTCAAGACGACAACATCAACAACATCGCCGACAGCGAGTACGTCTGATGCCCTGGCAATACGCTTTGTCCACGAAATTTCAGATACGTGAACTAGGCCTTCAACACCTTCTTCCAACTCAACAAATGCACCGTAAGGTACGAGGTTAACAACCTTGCCTCTCAGGCGGCTTCCAACCGGGTACTTTGCTTCAATGCTTTCCCACGGATTTGTCGACCGCTGTTTGAGCCCCAGAGAAACACGCTCTTTATCAAGATCGACATCAAGAATAACAACTTCAATTTCCTGACCGACAGATACGAGTTCTGACGGGTGCTTAACGCGGCCCCAGCTCATGTCAGTAATATGCAGCAGTCCATCCAACCCGTCGAGATCAACAAACGCACCAAAATCGGTGATATTCTTGACCATACCCTTGCGGTTTTGGCCAACCTCGATTGTAGAGAGCAACTGCTTTTTCTTGTTCTTTAAATTCTCTTCTATCAGCTCACGACGAGAAAGAATAATATTTCTTCGTTCCGTACTGATTTTGATAACCTTGAATTCATACTTCTTGCCTAGATAGGCATCGGTATTATGGACAGGAATGACGTCAATCTGAGAACCGGGGAGAAATGCATCAATACCGTTCATGTCAACCATGAGTCCGCCTCTTACACGCGACTTCACAACGCCATCGACAATACTGCCTTCCTTGCAGCTTGTCTGGACGCGTTCCCACCGGAGTTTCTGATCGGCCTTCTCCTTGCTGAGAACAACCATTCCATAATCATCTTCAATCTGCGAAAGCAGAACTTCCAGCTTATCGCCTGGCTTCACCTGCGATATATCACCAAACTCATATGCGGGAATTACACCTTCTGACTTGTATCCGATATCAACTAGCACTTCGTTCGGGCGGACTTCAAGCACTGTACCGGGGACGATTGAGCCCTCCACGAAGTTCTTCATGGTCTCATCGTACATTTTCGCCATCTCAACCCTGTCATCACCTGTGAACTGGGAGAGATCAAACTTTACACTTTTCTTATGTTTTTCCATACCTACCTGCTGTCACTCGCCTTCGCCACCGACCGTACTTTACGGACAGATTGCAAACAATAAGACTCCATCACATCAATCGGTGCGGGAAATCTCAAGTTGCGAGGCGAGGTTTACTTCCACGCCGGTTCCGACCTGGAACGCACCGTACGTTCCGCAGACAGACACCTTTCAGCGCAAAAACTTTGGAGTTATATCATGTATGGAGGGATTCGCAAGGCCGAAAATCAAAATAATGCGATATTATTGAATGATAACCTGGCCACTTTCGAGTTTACGGATAGTTTGAACCAGATTACTACGCTCATGATCCGAAAGATCGGGTTTCGTGTCAAGTTCACGCCTAAGTGACTCTGCCTGTTTCTCTCCGATTTGCAGCGCATCACGTTCTATCACATTATTTTGCTCCGCCAGAATCTGACGATCAGGCCGTATGACAACATCCCCCTGTCCAGACTTTTGCGTAATGGAAGGCGCCGATTTAAGTTCTCCATTAAGTTGGTCACCAACCTTTACAACGGAAGGAACAGTAGCAGCGTCATCTGGATCCTTCATTACCATGGCTAGGAGGAACACCGAGACTGTTAGTGACAACAGAAAGATTGCCACGCCGATCTTATATGCATTTCCTGAAGTTTGCGAATACGGATCGACTTTATTTGTTTTAATTATCATCGCTGTCTCCATACGCCGAATGTAAGTTGATCATTTAACGGGGGATATTCAGGCGGTGGATCAATTTCAAACCGCGTATCGTAAGTATAGTTTTTATTATATCCGGTCAAAGTCACTCCTGTACCACTGTTAAATGTTCCGACAGCGCCACGATTGTGCTGAACAATACCACCATGAACCATTAGTTCCCCTCTAGCCGAACCATGATCATAATCAACGACCTTGAACGTGCCTTCAGTACTGGAATTGGTATCAACAAGGCCGGTAGCCATCATATGGGCATATATCTGCAGATTGTCAGGAGCAGTAGTTGTAATATAAATATCGCTCTTGGCAATCATGCCCAGTGCATCATCGGAAAGCAGGTTGGTCTTTGAATCAGCAGCGTAATAAAGGTGATTGGTTATATAGAAGTCATTTTCCGCAACAAGAGTAATACGACCATCAAGCGTCCCTCCAACATACACATCGGCAGGTTTTGTTGAAGAAGTACCGGTGTTTGATTTTTTGACATAAATCACTGTACTGGAAGAACACCCAACAACTTGATTATTCCAGCCCATTCGACTATTTGTAATGAGCATATTAGTGCCGGAGAAGGTAACATACGTCCTGCCCTCCACCTGGAGCGTCGCTTTATTCTGAAGATTAGAGAAACTAATCTGCTGCATGCTCTGGTTTGAAACACCCATCTGGAATCCATTATGGAAAATACATGCATTTGTGCTACCACTATAGCTGTTTGCCGCGCTTGTGCAGTCACCAAAGAACTCCGGATCTCCACTAAAACTTAGCTGCTCGGTGGAATAAATAGATCCATAAAATTTCTCGCCGGCCTTGAAATATATTCCATTATTGCTTTCCATCCACAAAGCATATTTGGCCCAGGTCTTCTGCTTGACAGTCTCTCGCAGGATAACAACAGACTCCCCTCTGACATTGCCGACCGAAAGCATGGAATACTGAGCCCTTGCTTGAGCAATATTCCCACTCCCGCTCCCCATGCCATTTGTGGCAATTGTTGACTCTGCAGCCGCAAGAGATATCCACCATTTACCAACAGCTTTGCCATTGGTATTTATGTTGTCATTATAAATACTAACGCTCATGTAATCGGAAATAATGTCATAGGTATTCTTGTTTTCGAGATCAACAGTAACGCCATCGATTGTAAAACTATTCTGGTTACCATTTCCTTTGGGTTTTACATGGACCAATGTTGCCTGACCTATAAAACCGGGATAATCCTGAACAAGCATATCGCGATTGATAACACTGCCATCCGAAAGCGTTACAGTAAACTCATTGTCAGAGCTGTTGTTGGGATTGATATTTATTTGGCCACCGGCTGAATGCCATGCGTCCGTAATGCTGGCACCTGATATAATAGTTGCAACGTAAGACCCCTCTCCTATGTTTCCAGAGACGGTTCCTGGAACAGTGCCACCATTTGCAATATACTGAGCCGCACGTTCCACACCTGCTTCCGCAATATAAAAAGCCTTTTCATTATTCAGTTCATGCCGTGTAATCTTGCTGTGAGTCCCCGAAACCAGGACCATTACACTCAGAACACAACTCAGGATGAAAGTGAAACACATGACCGTAACCAGGGCGATACCCCTTCGGCTGTCTCTTCGATAAACTGGTGTAACCTGTTTCATCGACATTCCACCTCAATTCCTGTACCGAATGTATGTTGCCATTTCATTTGTGGCTCCGAAACGTCCATCGTTCACGGCAACCTGTACCATGATGTTAAGGCCATTGGTTACAACAGTAACCGTACTTGTAGTGATATTAACCCCGATTGTTACGGCCCCATTGCTTAATAATAAATCATAATACTGTATGACATGCATTGCAGGATCGAAGGCAAATTTATACTTTCCACCATCAGGTGTATCATAAGTGACAGACCACTGTGCACCAGTTACAGCAACAGCAACATTCGTAAATATGGCAGTCCGGAGACCATTACTGCCTACAGCGCCATAGGTCATTTTCTGGAGCACCATATCAACTTCGCGCGCACATCGCATTTGTACATCCCCGGAGAACCACGACCTGTTGGCAGCAATAAAAACGGAAAGACTTCCGGCAATAACCATGGTCATAATAGTTGTCGCCATCAGAATTTCTGTTGCAGTAAATCCGCCCTTTTTCATTATCTGCTCCTATGGGTGGACAGCATTGGCCACCGAACTAACCAACGAAACACTGGAAGATACCGACCTGGTAGGATCAATCCACCAAACCGTAAGATTAACAGTTTTGACACCAGCACTCTCTGTAACAACATACGAACTATTGGTTAGATTGTGCGTCCCAAGGCTAAGGCTTGAAGAACTGTATGAATTTGCGACAAGACTTTCCATCAAACGTCTCGCACTGTGCATCGCAATTAGATTATTGTTGGAAAACATAACCGTCTTCTGACACATTACAAAGCCAGTAAACATGCCGGAAAGAGTAAGTCCAAGGATAAGACTGGCAATCACAGCTTCAGGTAAAGTTAAACCGTTCTTGTTTCCAAACTTCATTTTCACTTCCCCCCACACTAAAAAAGTGATTGCGGTAAAGTATTATTTGCCACGAATATGTAAAGCAATAAATGATCCAAAAAATCGACAGAATTGGATGATCACGAAAGAATAGAGCACGCCAAACAGAACACAGAGTTGTAACCAATTAATTATGAGCGAGATAAGGAAGCAGATCCAATAAGAACAATTTTTCGACAAATAATTGGACCAAAAGTATCAAATGTCATAGGTGAGAAAGAAAAGTTACTTAATTACATGGATTCATCTCATTTGTAATTCCAAATATCTGTATTTACACAGACGTATTCTTCGAATATAATGCAAATGAAACGATATGAGTTATGATAATAATAAAGAAAACCGTATAACCTGGACAAGATCCTGTGAACAAGAAGAGGATATGTGCCAGATTATACTCTATAATGATGAGCACAATGAAGCATTCTTTGTGGTACGATGCCTAATGCAGATTTTTCATCATGACACACAACTTGCCATAAAAATCATGATGGATGCACATACGAAAGGGAAGGCTATTGCTGAGGTGGAAGGTTTACTGAATGCAACACGGCATTGTGACCAGTTACATTCCTATGGCTTGACCGCAGAAGTGATGAAGATCTGATATTACCGGCACAATGTCATCTTCTTTGGTTCGGAACCGACTATTTCCCCCACTTATACGGTTCAGCTATTCCGGGCAGAACCATTTGTCCATTTGCCAGAGTCGATTCCAGCCCATTCCTGTGATAAGCATAGCCAGCCTGCTTTGGCATACAACAATGCATCAATCGGACTGGAGGATTTGCTTCCAGCGCCCCTGCTCTGCAGGAAAACCAGCTAATTGTATCCACTAACCACCATATTGCACCTTTAACGATTGAGTTCATATTTCGCTCCTTCTTTTCATTTCTTCGCCACACAAATTAACATAAGGGGTAGGACAGATGATGTCCGAGTGGAATAAAAGAAAAACAAAGACAGGAGGAGTCGGCAATTGAAATCACCTTGATATCACAATATCATGCTAATACTATTTTGATGGAGACTGAATATGCCCAAGTTCAAGCCTCAATACCGTCGCCTGCTGTTCATCGACAAAAAACTAAAAGAGAAACTCTATCCCAACTGCACAACCCTCGCCCAAGAGTGGGAAGTCAGCGCCAAAACCATCCAACGCGACATCGAATACATGAAATACGAACTCGATGCCCCAATCGAATACGACTCCTTAAAGCATGGTTATTACTACACCGAAAACCGCTTTGCGCTCCCCTCTATCAACATAAGCGAAAGTGACCTCTTTGCCGTTTTTATAGCTGAACACGCATTAAGCCAGTTCCGCAACACGCCTGTTTATAGCAAACTCCGCTCAATCTTCTCAAAAATCCAGGATTCTCTGCCTGTCAAAACAACCATCGACCCATCATGGATCCACGACCGGATACTCTGCTTTCAGGAGCCGGTGACTGATATCGATGTAAACATCTGGGATAAAATTGCAAAAGGTATACGGAACAGTTGCAGACTCATGATCAAGTATGCTGGTCCAGGACAGAAAAATATGACCCAACGAAAAGTCGACCCATATTACCTAATTAATCACAAGGGAGAATGGTACCTGAGTACACACTGTCACACAAAAGACTCGATCCGTACTTTTGCGTTATCCAGGATCAAGAATGCTGAGGTTTTATCTGAGAAATTCGTACTACCACCAGGCATGAATAGAAAAAAAATGTTTGGTGATCAACTTGGAATTATATGGAAAAAAGATTTTTATGATGTGAGGATACGTTTTACGGCTGAAGTTGCTCCATACATCAGAGAGCGGCTGTGGCACCCCCGCCAAAAGATCATGAATCAAAGTGACGGTAGCCTTATTCTTGAATTCAAGACCAACCATTTAAATGAGGTAAAAGACTGGATACTCTCCTGGGGCACAGGCGCAACTGTTCTAAAACCACCTGAACTCGTCACAAAAATACGAATTTCCTTAAAACAGTCACTTGCCACATACAACATGTTGAAATTATAATTAAAAAAGCTGAATCCTCTTTAACTAGAAAAAATCTCTGAAGCTAAAACTCCGTTACTCACTCACCCTTTTGTTACTGTATCATAAACACTGTGCCCTTATTATAAGATCTCAACACAATAAGCTTGTTAGTGCTGTCGTAAATAAGTCCGCAATTATTGGGTTTTCCTGCAACGGATGCAAATGTCGCTCCCACCAAGGATCCGGAGCTGTAGTCCACAATTATAAATTCCTGTCGTTCTGAATCCAGCACCTGCAGATTGAGATGCAACTGGCTAATATCAAGCGTACCAGCCACATCAACCGTTTCGCCTTGATGCCAATTCAGGGTTCCAAAACCATTCACTATAGCCCCGTCCTGCACATTGATAGAAGCATTGACAGAACCGTTGATCGTAAGCATACCGGTACTTACAGTGACAGCACCGGTAAAAGTGTTCTCACCAGAGAGCCTCCATGTACCAGAGTCGACCTTTGTAACTGCGTTAGTGGCACCTTCACTAATTATACCGCTAATCGTACCGGTCCCGCCACCGCGCAAGGTGAGAGTGAAGCTGTTTAGGTCAAGATTTCCGTCAAGGGTGACACTGGCCGCGCCTGTCGGTAACCCGACAAAGATCGGGGAGTTCTGGAAGAGATTGATTTGGTTGGTATGACTGGTTGTGTTGAAGAAGATCAGCCCGCCGGGATTTACGGCATTAGTTATCATCGTACCACCATACAGGTTTACAGAGCCAGCCCCCAAAGCATTGCTGGTATTAACATTGACCTTATACCAGTCATTATCAATACCGCGAATCGTCAGGCCACCGGAGAAACTGTTGGAGATGTTGTTCAGGGTAATTCCTCCAGCATTCTGAAGCTTGTCTATACTGCCACCGCCCGATATAATGCCATTGAGATTTAGGTGATAGGTTCCCATTTCGAAATAAAGCGTCGTTCCATCGGGAATATCGATATCATTTGCGATGGTACTGGTAGCCTCGCGGGTAGAATATATTTTGGGTTGCGTCAATCCATCCGCAATAAACTGCAACTGGCTACCGCTAAGATAGAAGGCCGACGTACCATTCAGAATCTCCAAACGATTTAACATGAACGGAGCAGCGAGATTCTGAACCGGGCTGGTACGATTAGGACCATCCAACTTAACCGTGGTATTACTGGCACTGACAGGCATTACACCGTCCGGGTTCCAGTTCTCCCCGATACTCCAGCTATCATCTGCTCCACCACCATCCCATGTATTAGTAGCACCCTCAGCCATTATAATACTTAAGACTGCCCAAAATAACCAAAGCCTGCCAAATATGACCAATGCAGGCGACCGTTTCATTACACACCTCTCTCTTACACCTGTACTTGCTATATGATCTGCGGACTTGTTTAATAATATTCCGTTTTTTCACCAATGTCAAAGTGAGACTTCGGCACCATGTTAAACAGATTATGAAATAAAGGTATGAATCAAGACAACAATTCAACTACTTACATAAATCTACGTAATATGTCAGTTATTTATCCGCGGTGACTTTGAAGGTATCTAACTGTAATATAGTAATAAGTGAGTCGTATTCCTCATCGTGAAAATTCTGAGTCAAATTTGAAAACGTATTGAATGGTAATATAAAGGTTGTGAAGCAATGAAAGAAACATCATGGGTAAAAGATATACTTCAACCTTCGATACAGAAGATTGTTTCCGCCATGGGAGATGAAAGTCTTCAAGTTTTAACCAGGAAAAAGTTGCCATATGCTGGTTGTGTTACAAGGTATGAGAAAAACAACAAACCTTCTGAACTGGAAATGCAATCATACGAGACTGATATACTGATAACAGAAACATTTTCAAACCTGTCCTGGTGTCCCAGGGTACTCATCGAAACAAAACTGGAAACCATTACAACACATGATGCCATAAGTTTCGGTCAAAAGGCATGTACTCATAAAAACATCCATCCATATCTTCGTTATGGAGTTTTGCTAGGTGCTTTTGAGGGTCCAGTGCCTGGGCATTTAGTTGTTCATGGTGGGCATTTTGACTTCATGATGGTATGGCAGAAATCCAGCCCAAACACGCAGGAAACAGAGCAGATTATCAATATTATACGTTCCGAGATTGAGGCATCTCGACAAACAGAAGACCTAATTAGGACACGACGGACAAAAGATAAAAAACATGTTTATTCGCTTCAACGAAGATTGGAAATTAAAAATTGAGCAAGCAGTAACGTCGCTTATGACTGACCACCGTTAAATATATTCCTCTATCGGAACGCATACACACTACTATTCGACATCGAGAACACCTTCCTGCAAATCATCAGATAGCACTACCATCTCTCCCCGATTCCATCCTGTCATAAATATTGATTGACTACTTCTTGATGTGCGACACCTCGAAAAACTTAATGACCTGATAGTTTATCTTGATAAACAGAACATATTCTCAATACATTGTCGGGCCAAAATACAGGTGAAATGAAAAAAGAAAGAACAGCTGATTTAAAAGAAATCGGATTCTCCATTGATGGAAAGAATTACGTATACAAGGGATTCATCCCTACACGTTACTTCTGGTTTGGCGGACTTGACTACAATAATATTCACACTGCCGACGATATTTTCGCCGACAAACAATTTGGCTTCGGGATTAAGCAGTTATCGATAACCAGGAAGAGAACAAAAGGAATTGCGGGTATTATGGCAACCATCCTTATTGGCGTTCATCCGAATGCCGACTCATGGTCCAAGGAAATCCACATCGAAGATCTGTGGAAATTCGTGAGTAACCAGGATTTCAAAGATTTCCTTTCTCAGGAATGGCCCCCGAGAAAAGGCCCTTCAGTCTATTGCCTGGAGATGATTATTAAGAGTGTCCATTATGTTAATATGGAACGAAGTTGGATGCGATCACAGTACGGTAACCAGATAAGGAAAGCACTGGACCATCACCGGGCTCAGCCAAGAACACACCACAAGACAGAAACCTCAGCTACCAGCACCAGCTCAGTACACGACAATAAACAAATTCATTCACCCAATCAACAAATGGCAAACAGCCCGCCATCCCTACACAATATAAAGGCGGGGCCATGCCCCGCCCCAATGGCAGATCCAAAAATAAATGCCTTTAATTGTGAAAAATTTATAAGCAACAAGAATATCCATCAGCTGATAATAGACTCTAACGTCTGGATGTCCGACGAATACAATGTTTTGTTTAATGCGCTATTTTCGATTCTTCACCACGCAAAAAAACAAATCACGTTAGACGGCATCCAATACGACGAAATTTTCAACCTCAAGAGAAAATATGCATATGAAACCCGCCAAGGCAAGGGTGCGCGCTTGGCTTTAAATCGAATCGAACGATTCCAAGGCGCCGGATTTCTTCCTATAGGAAATGTAAGCACGACCCCCCATCCCGGAGCATTTGCTGACCCGCGAATACTTGAAATGATAAAGATAACTGCCCACAATCAACAAAGCACTATCCTGATCACTGACGACAAGGATCTCAGGATACGGGCAACTGCCGTAGGAAAAGAGTTCGCATGTATTATTGAAGGAAAGACATTCAATCGTCTGTGCCAGGATTTCTGCCGTTATCACAGAATTTAAGGTATTTAGCGTGCATATGGCTATTTATTATAAGAATTATCCCCCCCGAGAACATAAAGATCACTAATCTAGCTTTTGGAGTCAAGGCGTGTCATCTGCTGTCAATGTAAGCAAGAATGGTGGAGGCGGGGGGAATTGAACCCCCGTCCGCGATGGAGTCACTACAGCATCTACGCGCGTGTCCAACCATTAGTTCTCGCCATTGCAACTGCCGGTTGACAGGCCATTGCAACAGCCAGCGGCCACGAAAGTGTTTCACCAGTAATCCCGGCCACCCAGCTACTGGCTAACCTGCTGTCGTCGCCTCACTCCGCCTAGCAGATATCAGCGGCGAGACGTCACGGCTTAATTAGGCCGCGAGAGCCAATTCTTCGTTGGCCTTTATGTTGTTTTTCCGGATTTTTTACGAGGCCAACCGGAATCCTCGGCGCGCAACTGCAGCTTCAACCAACACGTCGAAACCAGTCGCCCCCAAATTTTTAATTATTATCCCCTATCCTTTTCCAGGAAGCAAGCGTGGTTTTAATGTCCCTTGTTGTTGAAACTTGAAGAACTTTCCCATAAAATTCCACCTCACAAATGAAATTCGAATGTCCAGGATGCAGACAGTTGCTGGAAATCCAGAGTACATATAGCGGACAGGTGGTGCTTTGTCCTTTATGTCACACCCAAATGGCCATTCCCTCTATTCAAGTTGATCATCCTAACGCATCCGACTTCCATGTCAATTTCCAGACAGTAAAGCAGACTCTTCAATCTGGCATCAACAAGGACAGCATTTCGATAGCTGAGTTCATGTCACAAAAACAACTCAAGGGAGGAATAGAACTAGACCTCCTGCCTGATAGCGGGGAATCAACTATTTCAAAGGTTCTGACGTCCCAGCAAGATATGAAATACCAGCTTGGCGACATTGTTGACAAGGAAGGCATGGGCGCCATATTTACCGCCAGAGATATCAATCTCCGTCGTAACGTGGCGATGAAGATACTTCTCGATCCACAAAGTGCCAGCAATACCAGAATAGAACGATTTATTGAGGAGGCACAAATCACTGGGCAACTTGAGCATCCAAGTATTGTACCGCTACACGATCTGGCTGTAGATGAACATGGTAATCTCTTCTACACAATGAAACTCATCAAGGGCGCAACACTGCAGGAGATCCTTCAGAAGATTGTCGACGGGAACGAACAAACCATTAAAAAATATCCGCTCTCTCATTTTCTTACAATTTTTCAGAAAATATGTAATGCGATAGCCTTCGCACATTCCAAGAGAGTTATACACCGTGATGTAAACCCAGAGAACATAATGCTGGGAGACTACGGCGAAGTGATGATAATGGATTGGGGGCTGGCAAGGGTATTGCCCAAGAAAGAAAGAAAGAACCTTGTTATCATTCCGAAAGAACCGGCAAATGCTGATGAGGTCCCTGCATTAATAGACGGCGCCATTGTCGGCTCGCTCGGTTATATAGCACCCGAACAGGTCCGCGGCAAAACAGAAGAACTTGATGAAAGGACAGACATCTTTGCACTTGGCGCCATTCTTTACAACATCCTGACCCTAAACCCACCCATTCTTGGCGATGATCTTGGAGATTTAATTAGAAATACAGCTATGGTCAATATACCATCACCTAGCGTCTATAATAATGTCACAAAAAAAGATTTGCCGGAAAGTACGCAGAGTAAGCACGTCGCGTTGCGGCACCTGCCTTCTGAGAAAATTCCGGACTCACTGGCCGCAGTTGCAATGAAGGCACTTAGTGCAGACCCATGGAAGAGATACCAGAATGTCCAGGAACTTCAGAAGGATATCGCCGCATATCAGAATGGGTTCGCAACAAGAGCAGAACAGGCTGGATTCAGGCGGCAGGTCAAACTCTTTGTCCGACGACAGAAAACTGTAGCAATACTCACACTGTCAATTCTGTTCCTATCGTTAGTTACAGGAATAGTCAGTACCGTACTCATGGTGAGATCAAAAAAAGCAATGTATCTGGCACAAAAAGAAGAGCAGACAGCGAAGGTAGCTGTCTCAACCCTTAACGATTCCATCCCAGATCTTGTGGAATTATCCCAAGCATTTATCGAAAAAAAACAGATAACTGAAGCCTTACGCAGAATCTCTTCGGCAGTTGAACTGATGCCCGACAATCCAGAATACCGTTCTTTGAAAGGTAATGCACTGCAGACGCTGCTTCGCCTCAAAGAAGCCGAAGATGAATATGATACGGCTTTAAAAATTGACCCGACATTTACGCCGGCACGCGAAAACAAATTGCTGTGCCAGAAACTCCTGGAGATGAATAAAGGATTCAATGTGTTCTACAACGCCACTGTCGGTGAATTGTATGCCGGCCTTCGGCTCCAGAAGAGATTCGATGAAGCCATCGCCGTTGCACAACAGCTGATTATTATGGGGGGCGGCAATGAAGTTGAAAAAATTATAAGAAAAACCCTGGACGATTCAGGTTTTAAGTATACATCCATGCAGGTGGATACGCAAAATATATGTAAAGTCAGCCTCGCGGCAACATCGTCATCCGATTTATCACTTCTCCAGGGTATGCCGATCAATCACATGAACCTTCGTCTTTCCAAGGTAAACAATCTGTCTCTGCTCAGGGGACTGCCCTTAACATATCTTGACATAAGTTACACAGCAATAAGTGACCTGTCCCCTCTTAAAGACATGGAATTAACGCTTCTCCGTACCGATCATAATGAAGTGACAGATCTTACACCTCTGAAGAATTCCCCCCTCAAGGCACTCTTTCTCTGCGGCAGCCGCATCAGGGATATTTCGGCTCTCAAGGGAATGCCTCTGGAGGAGCTGGATATACGTGATACAGGTTTTAGAGATTTCCATTTTCTAAAAGATTTGCCCCTCAAAAAGCTCTATATTAATGGTATTAACGATCTCTCAGTACTGAAAGGATTAAAAGTTACTTCCTTGATTTTGTATGGCAGCAAATGTTCAAACCTTGCCCCTCTGAAAAGCCTGCCACTAACCAACCTGGTGCTGACATCGACATCCGTGAGGGATCTCTCCCCCCTAAAAGGAATGTCAATTAATGAGCTAGATATATCGAACACGGCCATTACGGACCTCAGCCCGCTTACGGAATTGCCACTGACAACTCTTTATATGGACAACAACCAGATCGCCCTCCTGCCTCAAATCAAGGCAATTCAATCTCTGACCAGCCTGCGTGGAATAGAATGTATAGCTCTGCTGAAACAATGCGAACAAGCAATAAGGATTAACAATTTCCCCCTAGCAAGAACTGAAGCAAATAAAATTATCGAGGAATACCGCAATGTACCGGCACTTGCCTATGCATGTAAACCAGCACAATGGTACCTGGAGTTCCTGATTCCATTCCTGGAAAAAAACGGAGAATTCCCAGCAGGCACAACATCCGCATTTGGACACCATTACTGCATGGCGCCCGTACCGATGAAATGGAGCGATGCAGATGCATTCGCACAACGACTCGGCGGCCACCTGGCCACAGTTACAAGTATAGAGAAATGGTCATGGCTCCAGGAAACCTTCCAAAACCTGGACTATACATACCTGGGCGGATTCAAGGATGTTGTCACTGGAAAATGGAAATGGGTAACCGGCGAAAAATGGGATTTTGCTGCGTGGGCCCCTAATCAGCCTGACAACAGTAGTGGCAGAGAGAGTGTAATTAACATCTACCTTAATGGTTTTAATGATGCAGACAAAACAAGCGCTTACAAGTTCATTATTGAGTGGAACCGCTGAATTGAATTATGAAGTTTGAATGCCCAGACTGCAAACAGAAGCTTGAAGTCCAGACAATTTATCAAGGCCACCCTATTGTCTGCCCTCTCTGTAATGCGATGCAGACTGTTCCAATTCTTGGGACAACCCGGAATCCCTCCCCAAATGAGTCGCAGGAGATATTAAACGCCGTCAGGAACTCAATGAAGGCAAGCATCAATACCGGCGGTATTACCATTGCGGCATACATGAAGCAACGGCAGATCATGGGCGGTATCGAGCTTGAACCAACCGTTACACTTGATCTGAAGCAAGACGATGGAAGTAAAACGGTTACAGCAAACCAGGAATGCCGTTACGAGGTCGGAACACCAATTGCCAAAGGCGGAATGGGCGCCATTTTGACGGTAATGGATACCAATATTCGCCGTAACATAGCTATGAAAGTCCTTCTGGATCCAAAAGGTGCCGGACATGATGGCATTCTGCGTTTTATCGAGGAAGCCCAGATAACAGGTCAGCTCGAGCATCCAGGGATAGTTCCTCTCCACGAACTTGGAGTTGATGCCGCTGGTAATGTTTTTTATACGATGAAACTGCTAAAAGGAAAAACCCTGCACCAGATCTTAAAGGAAGTACGGAGCGGCAACGAAGAAACCATCAAAGAGTTTCCCCTAAACAACTTGCTCGTCATTTTTCAGAAGATTTGCCATGCCCTGGCCTTCGCCCATTCAAAACGAGTCATTCACCGTGACCTCAAGCCCGAAAATATAATGGTTGGAGATTTCGGTGAAGTCCAGGTAATGGACTGGGGGTTGGCAAAAATTTTCCCAAGGCACAAAATAAAGCAATCACACAGAAACGAGAAAGATCCGCAGAATGCAGAAATCGCCCAAAATGCAATTGATTCCGTTAGAAAAGATGCAGCCTTCGATACATTGAAAACCGTTATTGGTGCGATTATGGGAACACCAGGATTCATGGCCCCGGAACAGGCACTTGGAAGAACAGCCGAGCTTGACGAAAGAACAGACGTCTACGCCCTCGGATCTATCCTTTACCACATACTGACACTGCACATTCCCGTCGAAGGGAAGGATATGCTGGAGGCCGTAACGAAAATCACCACAGGAGCCATTCCGTACCCAACAGAATATAACCCACGAAAGACCATATTCGGGAAAGTCGTACGTACACCTGTAAAATCATCTGTAAATACCATCATTAAATATATACGCCTCAGGCATTTGCCCAACGAAATCATACCCGAACCTCTTGCAGCGGTTTCAATGAAAGCAATGGATCTTGATCCATGGAAAAGATACCAGACAGTGCAAAAACTTCAAAATGATGTTGAGGCATATCAGAATGGTTTTACAACATCTGCTGAACATGCAGGTTTATGGCGACATATCGGTTTATTTATAAAACGGCATAAAACGGTTACAGCGCTGGTTGCAATCCTTCTGGTCCTCACTTTCACAGGAATCACAATCAGCGCTACGGAATGGATCAAAGCCGAAAAGGCGAGAAAAGTTGCAGAAACAGAGAGAGGCCATGCAAATGATGCACTCCTCGCGCTAAAGAGTTCAGCATCCGACCTTGCACTCCTCTCTCAACGCTATGTAGCTGTTCAAAAACCGGGAAAAGCACTGGAAAAAATAACATTTGCAGCCGAGTTGGAGCCAAACAACTCCGAATACCTATATCGCAAAGGAAATGCGCTCCAAATCATGCTCAGGCTCAAAGATGCCGTCAAAGCTTACGAACAGGCACTTTCTCTGAATTCCAAACACAAAATGGCACGGGAAAATCTGGATCTGTGTAAAAGAATAATCAAAAAATCTGGAAACAAGAACAGCCTTGAACTTTCTGCCATCTACGCATTGTATCTTGGAATCAGGGGTCAGGGTAGAATCGACGAAGCTGTAGCGACCATTGCCAGTTCAACACCATCTGGAGAGCCTCTGGAAGCTTTCATGCGACGAATGCTGAACGAGTCTGGTATCAGATACAAACATGTCGTAATCGATAAAAACGGTTATTGCGGACTCGATCTCAGCGATACGGCATTTTCCGATCTGCCGCGATTACATGATATTCCCGTACGATGGCTTGATATGACGAACAGTCTTGTTTCCGATTTGACCCCGATCAAAGGCATGCCCTTGAATCACTTGAATCTCTATGCCACCAGAATTGAAAATATTTCCGCGTTGAAAGGCATGCCGCTCAACACATTGAACTTGGATAAGACCGATGTGTATGATTTATCGCCCCTTGCTGCCATGCCTCTTATCTCCCTCTCTGTGAACGCAAGTAAGCTTAGTGATATCACGCCTATCAAAAATCTGCCACTCGCAAATCTCAGCATCAACCAGACAAAGGTACGAGATCTTTCCCCGCTTAAAAACATGAATTTGAACAGGCTTGATATATCTTTCACAGAAGTTACAGACTTGTCACCGTTAAAGGGAATGCCGCTGACTTCCCTGAATATAAACAACTGCCCCGTTACAGACCTGACCCCTCTTAGAAACTTACCGTTAACAGAATTAAACATGAGAGATAGCCCAGCCACCGATTTCTCGCCGCTGAAAAATCTGACACTGGTCGCGATAAATATCGCCGGCACAAAATTTACAAATCTCTCATCGCTCAAGGACATGCCGCTCTCAAGAATATCGTTAGATGAGCAGACATCGTCCAATTTATTCCTGCTCGCCGAAACAAAAACTCTGACAAGGGTCCTCAACAGAATCGGGGATGCCGATTTATCACTGACGCTGTGTCTTTTTGATACCGTTAAAGATGCCCTGGCAAACAAAAAATATGATCTCGCACGAAAAGCCGCGGCAAAGATCTTGGCGGATTGGGAGGATGTCCCGGCAATGTCAAACATTTGTTACCTGGCCAAACAGACAGTTAATGCGGCAATTCCCGTCATGCAAACACCATACAACATCCCTAACGGGGTCGAATATTTCAAAGGGCATCATTATGTATTATTTTCCCTACCCATGTCCTGGGAAGATGCAAGAAAACACTGCACGGCGCTTGGAGGTCATCTTGTAACCATCACAAGCAGAGAAGAACAGGAATGGATACTAAAAATATATCATGCCTCAAACCAGATATGGATTGGCGGTTACAGGGATAAACTTACTGGTGAATGGAAATGGGTATCAAACGAACCATGGGAATATACTAATTGGCTACAGGACGTCCCTTTAAATGTGACAGGAACCGATGAAGTCCTTGAAATCAAAACGAAATATTTCAACCCCTGCAGCGGCAGGCAACAGAAGATTTGTATCGTCGAGTGGGATCATTGATAATTTCTTAGTGTTTTATCGAAAAGTTTTCGAACTCATCTCTGGCATCTGAATATTCCTGAGCAACATCGTTGACTCTGGAATAAGGAGGTCCACGTCTACACCAGGCCAACAGCTGGACAAGTGATGAATCGGAGCCCTCAGCAACAACTTCAACACTTCCGTCATCCCTGTTACTAACCCAACCCGTAAGCCCCAGCCGTTCAGCCTGGTCACAGGTGTACATTCGAAAACACACCCCTTGAACTCGGCCTTGGATAATCAAATGAAGTCTCTTTTTCATTTGTGACCTTTGTTTGCAATCTTAACCCTAAGCAAAAATGACAGAAACAGCGATAATGGAAGTTTTTTAGTCATGTTCATATAGTTTTAATCTTGATGTACGATTTTGCCTGATTTATTATCTAACTTATATTTTACAAATGCATTTGATGTAAACAAGGGGTTTTTTAATGGAAAAGAAAATACGCGACCGACTGGAAGAAATAAGGGGAATGCTTCAGGCCGATGGCGGTGATCTCGAAGTAGTGAGCATCGAAGATAAGAATGTTAGGCTCAGATTGAGAGGCGCATGTGGTGGTTGTCCCCACGCCTCAATCACCATAAAGCAGGGTATAGAACGGGACCTGCGCGAAACGATTGACGAGAATATTACCGTTGAAAGAGTTGAATGATGTCCTATCAGAGGAGGTTTAAATGAAAAGGTTACTACTGTCTGCAGTGATATGTCTCATCGGTTTCAGTTTTGTAGATGCCGCAGATGAAACGGGCGCACAGGCAAAACCTGAGACATATCTCATCCTGCGATATTTCGATCACGCAAAACAGATGTCGTACAAGCTTGTAACCCAATCTGAATATAAGGCACTACTGGATGAATTATCCGCAGAAACTAAACTGTGGGCAAAAGCAATGGCAGCCTCGGAAAAAGCATGGAAAGCCGACCCATCAACATCAAAGAAAAACTTTCCACGCACCGCTATCTCGCCGAAGAAGATGCAGGTAGTTGATAATTTCACAGATCAGGAAAAGGCTTCCACAAAACTCACCAATCTGGAAAGTGCTTTATCTGAATCAGAAGAAGCCGAAAGAAAACGTTCAGAAGAACAGGAAAAGAAACGTACAGAAACCGCTCGTAAAATGCTTGGCGACAGAGCCACTAAGAAAAAGACCGATGACGGCGCTTCAGACAGAGAATTACTTCTTGAGAGCGCCAGAACTCTCTTTGAAAGCAAATTGTCTGAACTATCCTCAGGAACACTAGGCAGCCCGGCTCCAGCCGCACCGGCAGCAGAGCCACAGGCAGAAAAGAAAGCCGCAAAGTAAAAAACAAAGGTGTGTCTTCAGCACAAGATGAATTGACATACTGGCTTAAACCCATTAATTTGCCACCCCTGTCGGGCTTAACAACCCATTCCATTATTAGCTGATAGTTAACAATGAACAAAATTATAGAAAAAACAATTTTGTCTGCCGATGTTGTCCAGATGAAGGTTCACGCCCCGTTACTCGCAGAAGAGCGTAAACCCGGCCAGTTTGTTATTGTCCAGATCAACTCGGATTTCGGGGAAAGGATTCCCCTTACTATAGCTGATGCAGATGTAAAATCAGGAACCATAACACTTGTATTCCAGACTGTGGGAAAAACAACTCACAATCTTGCCGAGATGAAGGTTGGTGATTCAATCGAAAACCTGCTTGGTCCACTCGGGAGGCCAACTCATATCGAGAAGTTCGGGACTATTGTGTGTGTTGGAGGCGGAATAGGCGTCGCCCCTCTTCATCCAATTGCAGAAGGAATGAAGAAAGCCGGTAACCGGATGATTATTATCATTGGAGCCAGGAACAAAGAACTGCTCATTATGGAAAACCGAATGAAGGAACTTGCGGATGAGTTAATTATCTGCACGGATGATGGATCATATGGCCGAAAATGCCTTGTAACCGAACCCCTGAAAGAAATATGCGGGCGGTCCGAAAAACCCGACCTTGCCGTCGCTATCGGACCGCCAATAATGATGAGATTCTGCGCTCAGACCACCCTCCCTTTCAATGTCCCAACAGTTGTATCGCTGAACACCATTATGATCGATGGAACGGGGATGTGTGGCGGATGCCGCGTAACAGTAGGTGGGAAGACAAAATTTGTCTGTGTTGATGGACCTGAATTTGATGGTCACCAGGTAGATTTTGAAAATATGATTAAGCGGCTTGGTGCTTACAAAAACCATGAAAGTAGAGCACACAAGAAATGCCATCTGGAACTTGCCGCAAAAGGGATCAAATGAACCACTCGGACAAACAAAAACTAGGAAGAGAAGCCGGAACAATTCTCGCCGGTATTGTCCACGCTAACAAGCAACTTAGTCCTAAAGAAAAAATTTCACTACCGAGCCAGGAAATGCCTTCACAGGACCCCTTTGTGCGACGAAACAACATGAGCGAAGTAGCCCTCGGTTATACTGCAGAACAGGCAAGGCTGGAAGCGATGAGATGTCTGCAATGCAAGAACGCCCCGTGCATCAAAGGGTGCCCTGTATGTATTGATATTCCGGCTTTTCTTGCAGCCGCTGCTGAAGGAAACTTTCAAAAATCGATCGATATAATAAAACAAAACAGTCTCCTGCCTGCCGTATGCGGAAGAGTTTGCCCGCAGGAAGTCCAGTGCCAGCTGCCGTGTACTGTCGGAAAGTCACTCAAGAGCGTGGACAAAGCTGTTTCAATCGGACGAATTGAACGGTTTATTGCGGACCTCGAACGCGAGAGCGGCAAACTTGAAACACCCTCGATCAAGCCCGAAACCGGAAAAAAGGTCGCCATAATAGGCAGCGGACCGGCAAGTATTACAGTCGCTGCGGATGTGCGTCGAGAAGGTCACAAGGTCACCATGTTCGAAGCTTTCCATAAACCCGGAGGCGTAATGATGTACGGCATCCCGGAATTCAGGTTGCCAAAGAACATTGTTGAAAAGGAAATCTCTTCACTAAAAGCCATGGGAGTAGAGATTAAGACAAGTTTCGTTGTTGGCAGAACACGTAAATTGAAAGACCTTCTGGAAAAAGATGGCTTCGATGCCGTATTCGTAGGGACAGGTGCCGGACTGCCCAAATTCATGGAAATCGAAGGCGAGAATCTTGTCGGCGTATACTCCGCGAATGAATTTTTGACACGAGTAAACCTTATGCGTGCATATGACAGGGAAAAAGCCGATACACCAGTTGCTAATTCCAGAAAAGTCGCAGTGCTTGGAGGTGGTAATGTCGCAATGGACGCAGCACGCTCGGCAGTCCGTCTAGGCGCCCAGGAAGTTCATCTTGTTTACCGGCGTACAGAAGCTGAAATGCCAGCCCGAATTGAGGAAGTGCGGCACGCCAAAGAAGAAGGTGTTATATTCCATATCCTTGAGAATGCCAGGCGCATCATCGGCGACGAGAACGGGTATGTAAAGGCCATGGAATGCCTTCGCTATGAACTTGGCGCACCAGACGATTCAGGCCGCAGGAGACCGATGGAAATACCTGGGAGTGAATTTGTAATGGATGTTGATACGGTCATTGTAGCCATAGGCAATGATTCAAACCCTCTGATCAAGCAGACAACCCCGGAAATGGTTACCACGAAATGGGGCAATATCATTGTCGACGCGGATGGGAAAACCTCCATTGATCGAGTATATGCAGGCGGCGATATAGTTCTTGGATCTGCTACCGTTATTCTTGCCATGGGACAGGGAAGGACTGCCGCAGCATCAATTAACAAGCTCCTTGCATCCTGAGGCGAACGACTACTTGGGAGATGCACCCGGTTCGCGAAGGTATGCATAGGGTTTTCCCTCCACATCAAGATATGCCTGATCCACAAAGAATACACCATCCTGATTGGATTGAAATTTGGAGCGGATGAAACAATCTCGATTTGTCTGGTGAATCACAGTGACATTACCAGATCTGTCAATATTAAAAATCGGCTTGGCAACACGAATCACCGGCCCCAAAGGGAATATGCCGTAGTTGGTTTTACCGTCATCCTCGTAAACACAAAGAAAGAGAATTTCTTTTTTCTCTCTCCAATTGTATCGGAGAGAATATTCACGGTCACGGTCTGAATATCCCGGGATTGATCTCGTGACTGACGCCAGTTCTATTCCCCGTACAACATCCAACACCACTGGGTTTGATTCGTAACGGAACTTACCGGCATCAATAGCTGCTTTTACAACATATCGTCCCTTGGATGTAACATCATAAAAAGCGGATACATCAGTTATAAATTCACGTTTTTCACCAGGCATCAAACGCATCTTCCTGAGTGGTGGCCTTTCATCGAGTCTTTTCACGTACTCATCGCGTTTCCGTTCAACAATAAAAAAAAATCTGGCAGTTTGACTTTTTTCACTCTCATCCAGAGTAAAAATCTCATCACCATCGTTTACAATAGAAACATAGGCCGTAACCGTCTCGAATTCAATGGCAGAAACAGGATCGAGACGCAAAGAGACACGCAAATTGGCATAAGATTCAGGGGCAATCGACAGGAAAAGGAGCACTAATGTAATAATGTTAGTAACTTTCTTCATTTCTTAGAGTATGCCTGTTCTATCACATCCAGAACCAGATGCAAAATAACCTGGTGTGCTTCCTGTATACGTGCCGTCTCATTATGCTTGATAATGATCTCATGTTTAGCCTTGCCGGCCATCAGTCCCCCATTTTTCCCGAGAAGACAAACCGTTATGATTTGACGTTTCCGTGCAATCTCCAGTGCATTCAGAAGGTTCTGAGAATTACCACTGGTGCTGAAGAGAATCAGAATATCACCCGACCTGCCCAGGGCTTCAACCTGCCGGCTGAAAATCGCATCAAATCCGAAATCGTTCCCTATGCAAGTCAAAGCAGTACAATCGGCAGGTAATGCAATCGCCGCAAGAGCCTCCCTGTTCGACTTGAATCTGCCAGTCAGTTCTTCGGCAAAATGAAGTGATTCGGCAGCGCTCCCTCCGTTACCGGCAACGAGCACTTTGTTGCCTGCACGAAGAGCAGTTATGATGTCCTCCGAAATATCGGCAATCCGATCAACACTCAACAACAACGTCTCTATAGCATTCACACTCTCAGCTATGTTTTTCTTTATTAGGTTCTTATCAATCCTATTTTTCTTCATAAAATAAACCACATCTTTAACATAACAGTATCAAAGCATATTATTGATGTCCACAGTGGTGTTTTCAAAAGCACATATAGAAACTATTATAACTTTCACAGATCTTCATACATTAAAAAGCTTTTCTTTTGGCGTAGGCCCGTTAGCATCTTAAGTGTTGATGAGTACTAAACAATTTGTTCATTTACACCTACATTCCAGCTACAGCCTGCTGGATGGTGCGTGCCGCGTCAAAGATGTGGTTAGCACGGCTGCGGCCAACAATATGCCCGCAGTTGCTGTCACTGATCATGGAGTAATGTACGGCATAATCGATTTCTATAAAACAGCCCGTGATGCAGGGGTAAAACCAATCCTGGGCTGCGAGGTTTATGTTACACAGGGTAACCTTTCAGACCGCAAGACCGAGGGAACACGTGTTCCTGTTAATCATCTAGTTCTCCTGGCAAAAAATGAGGCTGGATACCAGAATCTATGTCGACTTGTTACAACAGCACATCTGGAGGGATTCTATTACAAACCAAGGATTGACAAACAGCTGCTGGCAAAGCACCACGATGGACTCATTGGCCTGTCAGCGTGCCTTCAGGGCGAAGTGGCGGGGTGTCTGCTTAAAGATGATATGAACGCCGCAGTACACGTCTCCAATGAATATATTGACATGCTGGGCAAAGGCAATTTCTTCTTCGAAGTGCAGGATCACGGCATTCCAGAACAGCGGAAAGTAAATCAATTATTAAAACAGTTATCCGCAACTACAGGAATTCCCCTGGTGGCGACGAATGATGTTCATTACATAGCAAAAAAACATGCTTCCGCACACGAGGTGCTGCTCTGCCTCCAAACCCAGACGGTCATGAGTGATCAGAACAGGATGCGCCTTCCGACAGAAGAATTTTACATGAAGACACGGGAGGAAATGGAGCCGCTATTCAAAGAATTTCCTGGCTCCATAGACCGCACCCTCGAAATTGCAGAAATGTGTAACGTCGAACTTACCTTCGGCAAACTTCATTTCCCCACTTTTGTAGTCCCAAAAGGTATCAACCAGAAGAACTATCTGATCAAACTCGGAAAAGAAGGTCTTGAACATAAATACGGATTAAAGAATTTCGATCACCCGACAAATGATTTCGAGAAAGAAATTGTTCAGCGCTTTAACTATGAATTATCGATCATAGAAAAGACCGGTTATATCAACTACTACCTTGTTGTCTGGGACTTTGTACATTTTGCAAAATCTTCAGATATACCCGTAGGCCCAGGCCGCGGATCCGGCGGCGGAAGCCTTCTGGCATATTCCCTGGGCATAACATCAATTGACCCGATCAAGTATGGCCTGATTTTCGAGCGTTTCCTCAATCCTGAACGAATATCCCCTCCTGATTTTGATATAGATTTCTGCCAGGCACGTCGCGAAGAAGTCATTGAATACGTGAAGGACAAGTACGGCAGAGAGAATGTTGCACAAATCATAACCTTCGGGTCCCTCGGCGCAAAAACGGTGATACGTGATGTGGGGCGAGTACTCGAAATTCCATACAGTGACTGCGATAAGTTATCCAAAATGGTACCTGAAGATCCTGATATGGATCTGAGAAAAGCGCTGGAAATAAATCCGGAATTCAAAAAAAGTTACCAGTCAAATGCTGACTGCAAAAGAATACTGGATTATGGCTTTGTTCTTGAAGGTCTCTACCGGAATCAGGGTACCCATGCGGCAGGGGTTGTTATCGGGGAGAAACCTCTGGTAGAGATTATTCCCCTGAGCCGTGACAAAGAAAAACAGACGGTCACTCAGTACAGCATGGAACCACTCGGGGAAATAGGCCTCCTGAAAATGGATTTTCTGGGACTCAAGACTCTTACTGTAATAAAGGAAAGCGTCGACTTGGTGAAAGAAACCGCGGGCAATTACATCGATGTCGAGAACCTTCCTATGGATGACAAGCCGACTTATGAACTCTTCAACCGTGGCGATACAGTCGGAGTGTTCCAGCTTGAAAGTCCAGGGATGAGAGACCTTATCAGAAGGGTCGGCATTGACAGGATCGAGGACCTGATCGCAATGATTGCACTGTATCGGCCTGGTCCCATGAACATGCTGGACGATTACGTGAATCGTAAAACCGGAAAGTCAAAGATTGAGTACGATCATCCCCTGCTTGAATCCGTTCTTAAGGAAACATATGGCGTAATGCTCTACCAGGAAGAAGTCCAGAAAGCAGCAAATGTACTTGCAGGTTACTCTCTCGGCCAAGCCGACATTTTGCGAAAAGCCATGGGTAAAAAGAAACCCGAGGTCATGGAGGAACAACGCGAAAAGTTTATCAGTGGTTGCGCCAAGACCATCAAATTAAATTCAAAACAGGCGGGTAAAATATTCGATACCATGGCCAAGTTTGCCGGCTATGGATTCAACAAGGCACATAGCGCAGGCTACGCCATAATCTCGTATCAAACAGCCTATCTCAAGGCAAATTACCCTGCCGAATTCATGTCGGCATTATTATCAAGTGAAATAGGTAATGCCGACAAACTGCCTGTTTTCGCAAACGAAGCACTTGAGATGGACCTCAAGATACTACCCCCTGATATCAACGAAAGCAGCGTGAGATTCAAGCCTTTAAAGCAGGCAATTAGATTTGGTCTTGCCGGCATCAAGAATGTTGGTGAAGGCGCATCCGAAGCCATAGTTGCAGAGTGCAGGAAAAACGGCAGGTTTACAGGAATGGTAAACTTCTGTTCCAGGATCGATGGACAGGCTGTAAACAAGAAGGTCATTGAAAGCCTGGTAAGATCTGGTGCTTTTGATTCAATTGATACGAACAGGGCAAAACTGTTTTCAGCAATTGATTTTGCAATGTCACGCGCTGCACAGGCCGCCCGCGACAAACGTTCCGGCCAAGGCAACCTCTTTGAGATGCTTGGCACCGATACACCCGCTGCTCTGGATGAAAATCTCCCTGAATGTCCTAATTGGCATGAGAGCGAGCTTCTAGCCAACGAAAAGGATCTCCTTGGTATATACCTTAGCGGGCATCCTCTTACCAAATTTGCATCTCTGCTGGATAGATATCAGCTGACTACTGTACATAAGCTGAAAGATTTGGAGGACCGTACCCCTACCCGGCTCGGGGGTATAATATCCCAGCTCGAAAAGAAACTTTCAAAAGATAAACGGCCATGGGCCAGAATCGTAATTGAAGATCTGGATGGTTCAATGGAAGTGCTGGTATTCCCGGAAACTTACGAGAAATATCAGGCCAGGATAATTAAAGATTCAGCCATTATGGTTTGCGGAGACGTTTCAAAACGCGAGGAGCCACCCAAGCTGGTAGCTCAGGAAATATACCCTCTTGCCGAAATTCCCAGGCATTTTGCAACCAAACTAAGCATACACCTTCCGGTCTCAACAACAGAACAACAGAAGATGGAAAAACTCAAGAACATGCTTAGATTGCACCCTGGTCTCACACCAGTTGTAATATGCATGGAACACGCAACCGGACAAAAAGTATTTGTTGAGACCGCCTCATCGCTTCGTGTATTTCCAGGTGAAGAATTGATTCACAAACTTGAGCAGGAATTCGGCGAAAAAAGTGTTTATGTTGCTGTAAATCCATCCCCATATCTCACCGCGAAGCGGAAAAAATGGGGGGAAAACTGAAATCTGCTTGACGGTGTAAGGTTGCTAACGCAATATCAAATGACACAATTTATTTAGAACAAGACTTTCAGGGGTAGATAATGCCTGCATTAGAAGCGCAGACAGATGGGGTCGTGCCGGTCACAAACTGGTACCTAAAGATAGATGACGGGTCAATATTTGGTCCTGTCGAGTCCACCATGCTGAAATCATGGGCAGAACAGGGTCGGATTGCCCCAGGCAACCTCCTTTCCGAAGACCAGAACAACTGGATCAGGTCTGAAGATATTCCCGACCTCGAAATGCAATGGTTGGTGGAACTCTCCGATGGATCATCTTATGGACCAATCAATATCCTCTCTCTAGCAGAACTGATACAGGATGGTACGATACCTGAGAATGCTAAGATTACTAACAGAATTACAAACGAGACATCATCGATTCTGCAAAAGAAAAGCATAATATTTCCCGATAGCCTGCAGAACGAACCCGAGGCAGCACCCGAGACCTCGGTAACCCAAACTAATGTTGTACCCACCCCGTCTGTTTCCGAGGTTGTACCCCCGGAAAATATTGTAGCCCTGCAGTCGGCAAGTGAAGATCTGAAGAAAAAACTGGAAGAAGAATCAGAACGACATCAGAAGCGTGAATCAGAGTTAACGGCCCGCATTGAGAAAATATCCAAAGAGGCCAAATCGGTTACAGAACTTTTAGAGGAAACACGCAAGGATTTTGAAAAAGAACGTTCCAGCTTCCTGCAGACACGTAAAGAGCGAGAGGAAGCCGAATCCGCCATTCAAAAACAGGTTGACGAATTCCAAGCACAGAGAGATGCGCTGGCATCGAACCTGCAAAAGGCTGAGGAAGAACTAGCAGCATTAAAGACAGCGCCACCTAAACCCCAGATCGACTGGCTAGAGGGAGAATCAAGGCCGGCAAATATTACCGCTCTCGAAGAAGCAAAAGAACGAGAAGAAGAGTTGCTCAAACGGGTACGACAACTTGAAGAACAGGCACGGGAAACATCTTCCAAGCTGCGCGACGCCGAGGAACAGCTGCGTATTCAACTTGGAGAAAACGAAAAACTTCTACGACAGAGCTTTGATAAAGAAATCGATCTTAAACTGGAAATAGACAAAATCAAGTTTGAGATGGAACAGGTCAAGCAGTCTCAGTCAGACGTACACTCTAAATCAGAAGATCGCGAATTCGAACTCAACCGGCAGATTGAACAACTCAAGAACGATATTGAAGACGGTACCGCCAAGCTGCGTGATGCAGAAGAAAGGCTAAAACGGCAGATCGAAACGCAGGAGAACCTTCTCAATCTCAGCAGGGAAAAAGAAGAAATCCTCAAGAAAGAAGTCGAAAAGGCCAAGAGCGAACTGGAATACGCAAAAACAATACAGACTGAGGCCCAGGCCAGAATTGGGATGAAAGAGTCAGAACTGGGCCAGAAAATTGAGCAGCTCCAAAGAGATATCCATGCCGCATCGACAAGAGTACGCGAAGCGGAAGAGAACCTCAAATCCCTCCAAAATGAAAAGAACGAACAGGAGCGTCAAAGCAGTGAAAAAGAAGAGCTACTTCGCCTTGAAGTAGAAAGAGCCAGAGGGGAAATCGAACACTCGCGATCTCTCCAGACAAATGCACAGCAGAAGCTCGCAGAGAAAGACGCTGAATACTCTAGGCAAATCGAACAACTACACGTCGAAATGGACGCAACGACAGCCAGGCTTAACGATGCCGAAGAAAAACTGCGACAACAGGTCTTTGAGAACGAGAATTTGCAGCGTCAGAACATCAGCAGAGAACAATCATTTCTACGTGAAATAGAGGAGTTGCGAAAGAAATCAGAGTATAACGTAGGATTACTAGAGAAAGCCAGCCTGGAACTTGAAGAGGAACGATCGCACCATACAGATACAAAAACAGAAGTCGATCGCAAGGAGTCAGAACTGCAGAAGCGTATTGACAACCTGAAGAAAGAAGCACACGCGGCAACCGAGGCACTCCAAAAAGCAAACGAAGAACTTCGAAGAGAAAAAGAGAAGTCTCTTAATCTCGAATCTCAAAACCAAAGTGCCCAGAATGAATTTAAATTCCGCATGCAGGAACTCCAGAGGAAAGCTCACGACTCCCAAACAGCACTTGAACTGGCACGGCAGCAGTTCGAGAGCGAAAGAAAACAGTTTGAAGCTTTGCGTGAAAAATCTCAGAAACAACATCAGGAGTTTTCACACAGAATAGAGCAGTTTAAACAACTTTTAACTGAAGAACTTTCGAAAACCGAAGACGAACTGAGAGGTGAACAGTCGCTCTTTGAGGCCATCAGAATGGCCTTCAACCAGAAAGAAACGGTTTACAAACAGCGTATAGAACATCTTCAGGAATTTGCCGGCGCTGACCTCGACAAGCAGAAGGAACTCTTTCAGAAACGTCAGGCTGCATTCGCCAAGATCAGAGAACTGGAACTTGAACTGGAGAGGGAGAGATCCCGTCAGCGCGACGGAAAGCACCGCGAAGAGGCAAAGGAAAAATCCCTGCAGCGACAACTCCAGCAGGTACAGCTCGAAAATGAATCATATCTGACAAAGCTCGCAAGGTCCGAGCAGGAACTGGAACAGAATAAAACAATAATCGCCGAGCTGAAGGAACGAAGTCACAAAACAGACAACGAGCTGGCACAGAGACTTGATCAGGTTCAGGATGAAGCCAGGGAACTTCTTAAGAAACTCGGAGAAAGCCAGATTCGACTCGAAAAACTTTCTAAACTGAAAGACGACGCGGCAAATGAGGCCCGCCATACCGCAGAAGAGCTAGCCAACCAAAAGCTGATGTACGATCAGATTGCAGAGGATTTTAAACAAAAGGAGCAGGAATACCTGCGCAGGATGGACGAGCTCCAGGAACTTTACACTTCATCCGCAGGACATCTTGACCAGCTTGAATGGGACGCAAAACAGAAAGAAAGCAGCCTGTCTGCAGAGATTGAAAGCCTACAGAAGGACAAGGCCTACCTCGAGCAACAGATTTCAGACATCAATATTGACTCACAGGAGTCAGCCGCAGCTCTGGAACAGATGCGCGCAGAACTTGCAAGAGTATCCGAAATAACCAAATCAGGTCAGATCACTGCACAGGAACAGGAAAGAATTTTCCAGGGACAGGTCGAGCAGCTCCAGAAAGAACTTGAAACAGCTTATGGGCAGGTCAAGAAAGCAAAAGAAGTCCTCGACAACGAAAAGGCTCGTTCTGTCGAAAATGACAAAACAGCAAAAGAAAAAGAACGGGCCCTCGCACAACGAATAGAACAGCTAAACCAGCGTCTGGAAACTGTTACTACCGCGCTGGAACAGGCGACTCGTGAACTGGAAAGAGAACGTGAAGGGGCTAAGTCAGCCAAGGATCTTTTATCACGCAAGGAATCCGAGTTCCAGGAAAGCATGCAGAGGCTCCAGCAGGAATACCAAATGCTCCTTGAAAAGCTCCAGTCAGCTTCTGCCGGTCTAGACAATATGCGAAACGTCCTAAGGCAAAAAGAGCTTGAAGTTGCTGAACTTCAGAAGCTCTACGATTCGGCCAGAGAAATCAGCAACAAGAAGGAAGCTGATTACCAGAGACTGATGCAGGACCTTCAGGACAAGTACAGAGCCATAGCCCTAGCGCTTGATCAGCAACAGAAAATGACCAGCCAGGAGAAATCCAGGGCACAACAACAGACCGAAGAAATGGAGCGTCAGCGCAAATTGCTTCAGGAAGAACAGAAGATCAGAAGAGCAAGGGAACAGGACATCGCCCAGCTGAGAAAAATTGCCGAAGACGAGAAACAGAAAACAATTCAAAAAGAAGAACAAATCTCCATCCAGAAGAAAGCACTTGAACAGGAGCTGCAACACAAGCAGGCATTGGAAGCAGAGATTGCAAGGCAGGAACTGCAATACAAGGATGTCCAGGCCAAGTGCCAGCAGATTTCCACAGAATTTGAGCAGGAAAGAACGCTTTTCAGCGAAAATCAAAAACGTAGTATCATCGAACATGACGAGGTTGCATCAAGATACGAACAGCTCACAGAAGATCACCGTGTCCTTGCGAGAAAACTGGAGGAAACACTCCAGGAACTCGAGCAGCATCGAATACTATTTGAAGATGAGAAGTCACGCAGTGAGCAGCGTGAGGAAGAATTCAACCTTCAAAGTGAACAGATGAGGGAAGAACACAAAACGCTGAGTACAGAACTGGAGAAAACGTCGCACGAACTTGAACAGCAAAAGATCCTTTTCGAAGATGAACAGGAACGGCACCGGCTCAAGATTGAAGATCTGCAACAACAGCTTGAGCAGTTGCAACAGGAACGCGACGCCACGCTCGTCAGGCTTGAACAGCAGAAGAAGTTTTACGACGAAGAGAGGGAACAAAGGCGGCAGAAAGAACTTGAAATTATCCAGTTCAAGAAAGCAATACAGGATGCAACGGGCGTCCTGCGACAGAAAGACCAGGCGCTCAACCAACAGAAAAAGATTTATGATGATGAATCTTTCCGATGGAAAAACAAGGAACAGGTTCTCTCCAAACGTGTTGAGCAGTTGCAGAAAGACTGGAGAAGTGCTGCAAACAAATTCGAACAGGCCCAACGCGAACTATTGCAGTATAAAAAACAATTTCAAACAGAACAGACTCGCCCGGTTCCAAAACCAGAACAGTCATCCTTCCGCAGGATAAATACATTTGAAAGGCAGGAAGATGCACGAAAAACTGCTGAACCTGACAGGATAGATCATATTCCCCCGCCTGCTTCTCTGGCCGCTCTGGAAGCCGAAGCGCAACAAGAACTTCAGACGTGGCGCGACACCAAAGAAAATGTGACTGAAGCACCAGTCAAAGAACCGCAGCAAGAGCCGCCTCAGCCGAAAGAACAACCTCCGCCTAAATCATTGTTCAGGCCAAGGCCATGGATGAGGTTGAGGTAATCGACTGTATCTGGATAATGAGCCATGAACTTGCCTCCAAAAATTATAAGACAGCAAATAGTCTGGCAGCGTTCAGGTACCGAAAAAGTCCCGCTTTCTGCAGCTCGCCCCATAGTCAATACAACGTCCGAGATCCCTTCGCCGCCACAGGGCTTGAACTCACGCTTGATCCCATCCATAACGCCAGATGTACCCCCACCCCGAAAAAGCGAAACGAGTTATGTCCCGGCAGAAACACCGACTCTTTCATCCGTACCACATGTGGCAAACGATGTAACAAACTCTGTGACGTCAGGAACTGAAGTTGGGAATGCGAGACCTGCAAAAGTTGTATCAACTGGACTAGATAAAACTCTGGACAATCTCCCTGTCCTTTCAGCATTTCAGGACTTTCTGGAGAATGAACGGGAAATAATGCGAAAACGAATCCTGATAATGTCTATATCATACCTTTTCCTTCTTCTTTTGATAGTCGGCGTGAGCATTACAGGTGGTATGTTCATGTTAAAAAACCTTAGGAAAGATTTTCAGAATATTCAGGCTGAGGTCAAAAAGCTTCAATCGATATCCATGAAAGCAAAAACGGATTCCGAAACCCTGTCCGAGCGCCTCGCCCAGGAAACCGTCAAAATCAGGACAGAGATGGGATCTTCCTCCGAAGAATCAGCTGACAAATTCAAAACGCGTGTTACAGTTTACGATGAGAAACTATCTAAGATGGAACAACAAGTTCAATCACTTATGAGCGAAAATGCCATGTTAAAAGAAAATCTGACATCACTTCAAGTAGGCTGGTTCAATTTTACCAATAAAATGATATTTTCCTCAGAAAGAACAGAAAACGCAAGAACTCAACTACAAAAGATTTCCGCACAACCACGTATACTTACAGGAATATCTACAATGACAGTATCCATGAAACCAGAAGGACTTGACCGTTCAATCGAATGGAGAATTCCTATTCCGGAATAAAAAGCTTCTGCCCTACCTTGAGGTCATTAGGCTTGGCAATATTATTCGCCTTTATGACAACAGCAGGGCTAACATTATAAGCAGACGCAATCTCGGTAAGCGTTTCCCCTTGCTTAACCACATGCTCATATCCCCGTTCCGGCTTTTTCGATTCGGTCCTTGAAGCACCGAATCTACCCTGGGATTTATTCGAAGCGCTTCCTGAGAACGTGCCAATTTTTTCTATCTTCTTCGTAAGATCATCAACAATCTCACGTTTCATTTGATCATGGGTGGCTTCCACTGTCTTCAGCATCCTCTCGATCTCATCGATCCTACTCTTTGAATCCTTCACCTCGCTGTTATGTGAATTATTCTCACTCTGCAATTCTTCCTGAATTTTCGAAAGAGACTGCCGCATTTCTGTAACCTGATCGCGCAACCTATGGACTTCAGACTTGAGCGTATCCACTTCGGCCTTTTGTTCGCCAAGAGATCCTTCCTCTACAAGCGTTATGCAGCCCGAGAGCACCATCACACATACAAACAAAAGAATCCTGGAAACGAGTCGAGTAAACATATTGAATTTATTACCACAAGAGAGCAGGAATTCAACCTTTTTTCTTGTGTACAGAACTCCCTGACTATATTTTCTATCCGATGAAAGAAACAATTTATCCATTGCAGTTCACACCCATATATAAAGACTATATATGGGGTGGTAACAAGATAGAAACTACTTATAAACGCTCATCCTGCCCAAAAATCTGTGCTGAATCATGGGAGATCTCAGACCACAACGATGGGATGAGTGTGGTTACGAACGGAATACTGTCAGGCGCGAGTCTCCACCAGCTTGTTGAAACAATGTCTAACGAATTACTAGGCCCGGGAAAGAATCAAAAGGCATTTCCCCTTATTGTCAAAGTAATTGACGCCAGACAACGTCTGAGTGTTCAGGTACACCCCGACGACAAAACGGCAGAAACTCTGGGCGCCGAAGCCAAAACCGAAATGTGGTATATACTTTCTGCGGATTCAGGCGCAAAACTTTTTGCAGGATTAAAAGAGAACACAACCGAAAAGGATTTCACCACGGCACTGAAGGAAAACAACGTGGAGCACCTTCTGAACGCAATTCCCGTCCGGGAAGGTGATGCAATTTATATACCAGGCGGAACTGTACATGCCATTGGAGAAGGATGCTTGATCCTCGAGGTTCAACAGAATTCAAATACGACCTACAGAGCATACGACTGGAATAGAATCGATAAAAACGGCCATCCAAGAGAGCTTCACATTAAGGAAGCCCTGCAAACAATAAATTGGACCGCCGAGAATCCACAGCTAAAACAGCTACACGATATGATCAACACCAGAGGGAATCAGGTGCAAAATGTTATCTCGTCACCCTACTTCATGATTTCGAAGCTGAAACTCGAAACCCGAGAAGTCCTTAAAAACACCTGCCATGGTTTCAACATATTATTTACAGCCAAAGGGCTCCTGGCAATAGAGACAAACGATTTTAAACAGCTACTGCCTCCAGGCACTTCCTGCCTGATACCCGCTGCAATAAACGAATATTCTCTTACTCCGGTTGATTCAAGAGTTACAGCCGTTCACATATGCCAACCGGCAATTATGGCCTAAACGATGACCGGTGTATTTCAGTATAAGATGGACCGACAGGAGAAAGTTCACTCCGACAGAAAACGAGATCATGAACTTTTAAAGAACCGAATGACATTTCCCTGTACGGTTGAAGCAAAGGAACAATACTATATACATGATGCTGTGGTTTAATTCTGGCAATAGTTAGATGCGGAATAAAAGGCTTATCTTCCAAATGCATTCCTGTGCTTGCCAAGCGACTCAACAAATCAGACTGAAGATGTAGAAGTTTTTCACAATCGCCGGAAAATCCAGCCCATATAATTCGCGGCGCAGACTCCCTTCCAAAATATCCGACACCTTTTACCTCACATTTAAAGGACCTATACAAAGCAACCACATCATCCATGAGACCAGAAACGATACTCTGACTCTTGATCGGTATATCGCCTAGGAATGCCAGTGTAAGATGAATGTTTTCTGGCTTCACCCAGCTGGCTCGGACACCAGACTTGGATATTCGCTGCTGAAACCTAGTTATCTTTTCCCTGACAGCTGTTGAGATTTCAACAGCGATAAAGGAACGAACATAACCATCACAGTTCATACAAAGTCTTGTCTCTGACAGGTGGAAGCTTTTGTTTTACCTTTCGATTTTTGCCATCTTTCTTGTCAGGCATTAAAAAAACATCTTCTTGCCCATTCAGAAGATCATCCATATCTGCCTCTATCTTGCCAGGATCTTCCCCTGCCTCAAGACGATTGATGGCCTCCTTCATTCCTTTCCCCATCTCCAGACCTGTCATATCAGAGAATTTCCGCATCAGTTTGGCAGCCTGACGGGGATCATCCTGATTTATTCCTTCGGCCTCACCCGCCAAAGAAGAAATAGCCCGTTCCATTTTTGTCTCATCAATAGGCAAGTCATTGCCTCGCGGTGATTCAACCGCTTTGCCGGTGAAGGCAAAAGAAGAAATCAACTTCTCGAGCTTTCTATGTTTACATCTTGGACATGCAGGTCGTTTGCCAGAATTCACAGCTTTTGAGAGGAAATTGAAAATCATGTTACAATTAGAACAGTAAAATTCGTAAATAGGCATGTATTTATCCCCAAACAATATCTTTACACAGTCTTATCCTGAACAACTTCCTCCACTATATCCGCAAGTCTTTCTGTGGCATTATTTTCGGGAATATTTTTAAGAGCTTCCTTCATTTTGTCAAGTATCTCCGGATTGCGATAACAACCTTTTATGAACTCTGACAATCGTTCTGGGTCGAGGTCCTTCTCCTCCATTACAACCACCCCTTTACTTTTTTGCACAGCCCTGGCATTAGCTAACTGATGATTTCTCATTGCGGTAGGCAAGGGGACAAGAACTGCCGGAATTCTACGGGCAATAAGTTCTGCACATGTTGCCGCGCCGGATCGCGCAATCACAAGATCTGCCTGGCTGTACGCCCTGGCCATGTCCTTAAGAAAACCTAAGACAACACAAGGAACACCTGTATTCTCGTAAGCTTTTCTGACTATGGTCTCGTCCTTAACACCAGACAAATGAATTACCTGTACTGGAATTCCATGAAGATGTAGACGACAAATTGCAGACACTGCAATTTCATTTAAAGCATGAGCCCCCTGACTACCCCCCATAATGAGTACCGTAAAATATTTTGTCGCAATTAGTCCCTCGCTGACATTCTTGTTTATATCCTGTCTGAGCGGAAAACCGGTAAAAACAACTTTTGGATGCTTAATATACTGCATTGAAATATCAAACGATATCGCTACAATTTTTGCAAATTTCGACAGGAATTCGATTGCTCTGCCAGGAATAACATTTGCTTCATGCAAAATAACAGGTATGCCCAGAATGTATGCAGCAATAACAGGTCCTACCGAACCATAGCCCCCCATAGCCACGATGGCATCTGGAGGTTGTTTCCGCATTCTCAGCCAGCTTTTCGCAACCGCACAAAACAAGCTCCAAATTGCAGTAAACGAACGCAACGAGAATCCAACAGGTAACCCCTTCCCTCCTATTGAAACTACAGAACCAATCCAACCGGAAGTTGACACAGATTCCACATCCCTGCCGGCAAGCCATAAGACCACGTCATGTTTCCTGTTCGTAAGTAATTGAGCCACGGCAAGACCCGGAAAAATATGTCCACCGGTCCCACCGCATGCAATACCAATTCTCATTTGTCTTTCCTCTTTCTTCTAAGAATAGGTGGAGTGGGTCAAACATTCAATAATCAATTCCTGAGATCGCTGATTGCTCTCCTACTGTTTTCCTGTTAGCATTATTTTGTTTTTTTATCCTTATGAACATAGAAGGTTTTGACAATCTTGAGCAAATCGGTGAAGGCGGAATGGCTGTCGTCTGGAAAGCACACCAGGTATCCCTGGAACGCGACGTAGCTATAAAAATTCTGAAGGCAGAATTATCTGCGGACCCCGAAGAAGTCGCCGATTTTACACGCGAAGCTAAAGCCGCAGCCAGCCTTAAGCATCCCAATATCATTCAGGTTTATGATGCAGCCGAGCAGGAGGGCGTTTATTACTTTGTAATGGAATACATTGCCGGCCAGACGGCAGAACAGGTCTTGGAAAATGGCCCCTTGCACTGGAAAAAAGTGGCACAAATCGGACTCGCAATAGCAGAAGCTCTCGACTACGCATGGAACAAGGCAAGCCTGATCCACAGAGATGTCAAGCCAAGTAATATCATGTTCGATGATGACGGAACAATCAAACTTGCCGATCTAGGTCTTGCCAAGAGACTCGACACAGATAGCCTTGCTGAGCAGATCCAGATAAGAAAACTTGAGGGTACACCTAACTATATGTCTCCAGAGCAGGCTCGATGCAAAAGCAAACTGGATTTCAGATCGGACATGTACAGCCTTGGCGCTACTATGTATCATATGGTTACAGGAAAGCTCCCATTTGAAGAATACGAAACAATGGAAGTACTTGATCAGCACACCAAGGGGCACCTCCCAAATCCTCGGGATATGCTACCCCTTATCCCCCCCGGCATATGCCAGTTGATTTCACGTTTGATGATGAAAGATGCTGATGATCGTTATGCCGACTGGACTGAAGTAATAAAAGAATTAAAGAAAGTCATTGCAGGCAGAATCCTTGTAACAAAGCAGGGGAAGCAAGCTGACAGCACTGTTAGCCTGCAAAAGAAAAAGGCCTCGGATGAACTGGTAGGTAAAACAAAGAAAGTCGTTAAAATCCCGACTCCTGTCTGGATTCGTATACCGGCGTGGTCAATTCTGACGCTTTTCTGGGGGTATATTATTATCAGCATATGCAATCTCCCCCCCGTCCCTTCACTCCCTAAACCGGTAAGTACCGAAGTCAGGAAACCGGCGATTGTGGCAACAACGCCGGTTATAAAGGCATCCGTTATTGCGCATAAAAATGGGCAGACCGACGTAAAGAAAACTGAACCTGAACCTCAAAAAAATAATGACCAGCCAAAACCAGCGTCAGACGGAATGAAAGCATCAGATGAAGAGCAACTGCTCCTACATTCGTTAAAATCCAAACTGGCTGACTCCATCATCAACCAGAATTATAACGATGCGCTTACCTATATTACACAGGAAAGGCAGTATTCCCACTCTCCTAACTTCGAGGCAGAGATAAGTAAAATGGAGGAATACGTCAATACTCTCTCAGGAAAAGGTAATGCGCTCGAGATCGAAATGAAGAAAAGAATCGGGCAGGAAACAGTCATTAGAATCAAGGGTGTAGAGTGGCCAATGATCATCAGATCAATTGAAGATGGGTCAATGAAAGTAGACCTTAAAAGTAAGATAGGAAGCGAAATCAAGCTGCGCCCAGGAGTCCTGACATTTGCCCAGCTTGATCCGGCTGAATGCATTCGTCTCCTCGGCTCTCCCGACACTGAAACCAAATGTATTACGATCTTTGCACTTAGTTTCAAAGCAAAGGATTATAAAACAGCGCTCAAAGCAGCAGAAAGATGCGGCCCCTTTTCAGATGCATTCAAAGCCAGGATTGAATTAGAAACAGGACAATCCCCACAGCAATGAAGAAGCAAGAAGCCCAGAACCGCATTTCCTTATTGCGTTCGGAAATCAACAAGCATAATCAGCTCTACTACGTCGAAGCCGAACCCAGTATTTCCGATAGTGAATACGACATTCTTTACAACGAACTGAGAAAGCTGGAAACCGAATTCCCTGAACTTCTTTCGCCTGATTCCCCTACCCAGAGGGTTGGTGGAGCACCGTTGAAGGAATTCAACAGTGTCCGACACGAAATGCCCATGTTGTCCCTCGAAAAAGTGGATACATCCGAAAAGCCGGACAAAGAAGAAGTCCCTGATTTCCATAGTCGCATACGCCTGCAGGACGAAAATACTCTGCAGGAATTACGCAGGTTTGACGAGACTAACCGAAAAAGCCTGCAAGTTCCCAAAGTCGGTTACGTTCTTGAACCCAAGGTCGATGGTGTATCAATCTCTGTCCACTATCGCGATGGAGTTTTGGTTCTGGGAGCTACACGAGGAGACGGTACAACCGGCGATGACATTACAGCAAACATAAAGACAATTCGGAATATTCCTCTTCGCTTAACAACCAAAAGTCCACCGGCCTACATCGAAGTTCGCGGCGAGGCATACATTCCTACAAAGGCATTCGAGAAACTCAACACCGAATTTGAGGCTACAGGCGAGAAGACCTTTCCCAATGCCCGTAACGCAACTGCAGGAACATTGAAACAACTTGACCCAAGGAGTGCTGCGAAGCGACCTGTCAGTGCCGTATTCTATGCCGTGGGTATAATAAAAGGAATTGATTTCGAAACACATGCCGATACGTTACGGGAATTAAAGAATCTTGGCCTCCCTGTTCAGGAATATTGGTGGGAGTGTGAAGATATTGAAGATGTGATTCACCGTTACATGCACAATGTTGTTTGCAAATATAACGAAAAACATGACTTGCGTTCAAAGTTGCCCTATGACATAGACGGTATCGTTCTTAAAATCGATAACCGCTCTTACTGGAGCCGCATCACACAAAAGACGAACACCCCCGGCTACGCCAGGGTTCACAAGCCTATTCCATGGATATCAGGGGAAGAAACCATCATTCGTGATATCACAATTCAGGTTGGACGTACGGGAGTTCTTACGCCGGTAGCAGAACTTGAACCGGTCTTTGTTCAAGGTTCGACTGTCTCCCGTGCTACTTTGCATAACGAGGACGAGATTACCCGTAAGGACATCAGGATCGGCGACACGGTCATCGTTCGCAAGGCTGGTATGGTTATTCCCGAGGTTGTAGAAGTTGTCAAGAACAAGCGCTCACGTAATGCTGAATCCTTCGACTTTAAGGAGCACATCCATAACAAGTGTCCTGCATGTGGTGGCCTTATCTCACGACAAAAGGTCTCGGCTGGGCAAAAGGAAGAAGTCGCATGGCGCTGTGATAATGTTGCCGGCTGCCCAGCCCAACGGGTTTGTCGAATCGAACTTTTTGCGCAGAGAAGCGCTCTAGATATAGAGGGTCTTGGCGGCGTTGTTGCAGAGAAACTGGTTGAAAGCGGAATGGCAAAAGAGCCCCTCGACCTTTTTGACTTAAAAAAAGATCAACTAGGCGCCCTTAATCTGGGCACAAAGGATGAACCTAGGATATTCGGGGTTAAAAATGCTACAAAGATCGTTACCGCTCTAGAACGAGCGCGTTCAATGCCCCTTTCCCGTTGGTTGCATGCATTGGGAATACCAAACGTTGGGGAAAAGATAGCGTACGAACTTGCCCGTCTACATCGTAATTTCGTTGATCTTTCAACCTCACCTCTTCTCAAAGCCTTGATCGACGAAGGTAAACAAAACCTACCCCTTCAGACCGAACTAGAAAACCGCATAGCCCAAAACGCTGCCCTGCGCGCCCAAGCCAATGATGAAAAAAAACTTATCTATGAACAGATAGAAGCACTTCGCACAGAAATGGCCAGAATAGTTAAGCAGATTACTTCCACAACTAGAGAAGAGAACGCAACGCTGTATTCACTGAAGAAGCAACGCGACAGCATTAAAGGCAAAATAGCAACACGAGAACGTCGTCTTCCCACTGCAGGATTATCCGAGGAGATTGCATCTGTTGTAGCCTACAGTGTGCTTACATTCTTCAAATCAGATCAAGGAAAGAAATTTTTAACCGATCTTAAGCGCCACGGGATCTCCCCGCAAGGCGAACTAGGACAACAGATAAAACAAGCAGAAAACACTACCCTTATTGGAAAAACATTTGTCCTTACAGGCAATCTGGAGGCCATGTCCCGACATGAAGCAGCAGAACAGATACGGAGACTTGGTGGTAACATGGTTGGGTCTGTAAGTAAGAATACCGATTATGTCGTCATAGGTAAGGAACCAGGTACAACCAAGATCAATGACGCTGAACGTCTGGATATTCCTCAAATCAATGAAGAACAGTTTCTTGGAATGATTGGGACGATCGAAAAGAAGAAGAGGTATGTTGATTCGACAGGACAACAAGATTTATTTTCTTAGTTAGGAATTCTCATATTAGCAGTTAACCTGCAATAACGCAGCATTTACTCGGAAATCGTCATTCATTTACTACATTCCCGATTTTCTTCTTCAATTTGGGCACTTGTTCTTTCGCCTCAGTTTCGGCATGAAGGGCTGCATTAAGTTCAGTTAAAAAAATCAGGTTTTTTCTTTATCCACGCAAGAGCTATCTTATACATGCACCATAAGCTATGCGCCTTGTACCATCATTTTGTTCTCGAGTTCTGCATACTTTTTCAGCATTGAAGAATAAATCGCAAAAGCCTTTTTATCCGGTACTGCTGCTTTTTTAAATGGTGGTGCAGCTAAAAGAATTTTTGAATACGGCACATACTTTCCGCCCCTGTTGCAAATCCAGCCGTGTAGGGCACGGTAGGCTGCGCCCAGAGACGCAGAACTGGTCTGTCTGGCAACATAGACCGGAACGCCAAAAACATCGGCCATAATCTTAAGTATCCCTTTGTTGGCCGACGCACCTCCGGTGGCCAGAATGTTCCGCGCCTTCAAACCTATATTCTCGCCATGCAGACGCATGGAAAGAAACTGTCCCTCAACAACGGCTCTGACTTCAACTGCCGGAGGAAAACTTTTTACTCTCCGTCCTGCTGAATCATACCGGGTAATCCCCGTCGTTAATATGGGAGGTGTTATTTCCGGCTCGTTGATATAAAAACCAATATTGCCTGAGTTCCCAGACTTTCCCCTCTTCAGGTATTTATTAAATTTCTCCCAAGATCCATCGGCGCTGTCATCCCTGACATGCTCCCTGGTCAGAGATCCGTTCTTGTAACAAACCAACGCCATATAAGCTTTGGGATCGACCGGATTGACAAAAATGTGACCTTCTGAAGCTGAAGGTACAGGTTTCGACAAGAATCCAAAAACTGTATCACTGGTACCAAGGCTAACAGCCAGATCTCCAGGTCTCTGGAGACGCAAGCCTGCCAAACTGTTGGGATTATCGCCCGAAAAAACAATAATCAGGCAATCGGCATCAAATCCGTACCTTTCCACAAAATATGAATGAATATTCCCGGCAACCTTATGTGACAACTCCGGTTTGCCAAGTTTCGCCGATAAACCAGGAGCAGTGCAATCAAGCGCTTTCTTTGACCATTTTCTTGAACTAATGTCCATGAGGTTCATGCCGGAACCATCACTAACATCTATTGGCACATAATCGCCGGTTAACAACGTAGGGATAAATGAACTGACAAGGGCAATTCTTTCCGTACAATTATAGCCTGTCCTGTTTTTCTGATACATTTTTGCAATCTGATTGCCGGTAAATCTTTCATAAGCTCTGGAACCTGTTATATCCGCAACCGCCTGTGGACCACCCATTGCCTTCTCACGCTGTTTACATTGCTTTGTTGTGCTGGAATCCATCCAAACAGGAGAATCCTTTACCGAGAAAATGTGTTTCAATTGTTCGGAGAGTGTCATCCCATCTGTCAAATGCCGTAATGCTTGCCTTGCACCTTTTTTAAACCAAACGCTGCCATGCTGCTGACCGGATCCGGTAATTGCCGCTATTCGATTGAGGGGGATATGCTTCTTCTTCATTCTCTTTAAAAGTAAATCCAATGCTTCAACCCACATGAGTGCAGGAGCAGTAACTGTCAAACCATCTTTTCCTCTATGTACACCCCCTGTAGTATTATATTTGGGCAAATCGCTGTCAAAATTGACAGAACACTCAGCTACGACCTTAAGTTGCGAATCAATAATAGTAGCTTTCAAGCTTTGAGTACTGGAATCTAACCCAAAGAAATAATTCAAATGTTTTCTATTCTTCATTTTGTCTCCTTGAATAACAAAGATAATATCAACGCCCAAAGCCTTGGGCAACTCTCTTAGCAACTGATTTTACATATTACTGATATTGCATCCAGTCGCACGATATCGTAACCTCCAAGATGTGTGCTTGAAGGTTTTATATTAACAATGGAGGTATCATAATGGACCGTAAGTCATCAGCATATATGCCTAACTTCGAAAGTCTTTCATTAAAGGAACGCCGATTTGAACCGTCCAGCCGTCCGGTCGTAGGCCATATTCCTACCATTGCAATCACACCTGTAGCTGATGGACGCGATGGAGCCTATGATGACAATCTAGAGAAAACATGGCGTCTAACCGAGAAAATTTTCAACATGATTAGACTGAACGTTAAACTTCCTGATGGCACCCCGGTTCGTGTTGTAGTGGCTCCCGAGATTGTCTACGGACCACGAACCGGAGCCCTTGCACAGGAATACTACGCACGTGAAGGTGTATCTGCAAATATATGGGTAAGTCGTTCATGGTCATACAGCGATGAACTAATGAGCGCGTGCATAGGTTTGGGCAGCACCGAATGGCAGCAGGCTGCGTACGGGCTGAACCAGACCGACAGGCCTGGCGCAGTTTGGCTTAAGGCTTTCACTGCAGCAATGGATGAGAAAAAACGCCCTATCTTCTGCATTTATAGTCCAGATCTTGAAGATGAAAACAAGCCTATGTCGGATTACGTCGCACAAAGAATTCTTCGTTTTGCCAGATGTGCGATGGCAGTTGGAGAGATGCGTGGAAAGAATTATCTTGGGATAGGTGGAGTATCCATGGGCATTATCGGGTCGGATGTACGTCGCAACTCGATGCTTCAATACCTTGGAATGGGTAGCGCGTCCGTCGACATGTCCATAATCAGAAGCCGTATTAATACAGGCTTCTATGATCACGATGAATTTGAAAAAGCTTTCAACTTCATGAAAAAACGCTTCAAATATGACTTCGGTAAAGGACAACGGCCACAGGCTCCGGACAAGCTGATAGCCGAATGCGTCAAAATGACGCTTATTGTTAAGGACCTCATGGTTGGAAACCCCATTCTTGCAGACAAGGCAACAGGCAGAAGACAGGGATTCAAAGCTAACGTTGAATATGCACAGGGATTCAACGCCATAGCCTCGGGGACCCAGGGACAACGACAATGGACTGACTACAACCCCAACTTCGACATGGCAGAATCTGTTCTTTGTAGTTCGTTCGACTGGAATGGATTCCGAGCACCGTTCGTGGTTGCTACGGAAAACGATTCCAAGAATGCCATAGGCATGCTGGTAGCAATGTTGCTGTCAGGACAACCCCAGCTCTTTGCCGACATAAGGACAAACTGGACCCCACAGAGTATAAAGAAGGCAACTGGAATTGATGTCAGAAAAATTGCCCCCAGGGGAATAATCGATAAGCGTAATTCTGGTGCCGGTGCTTTGGATTATGCAATTAATGTTCTAAAGCTTGTCCCTGGTAGCAGGAACATGAGCATACAGGCAGTTTCCGAGGCCATCCGAGCTTCAACGAACATTCAAAAGAACCTTATGGATAAGTCTATTTCCGGGACAACATATATGGGCGCTGCGCTCACCTACTTCCCCGGTGATGGACTCTCCAGCCATTATACCACGCCAGGTGGTATTCCAATGACGTCCTACCGTTATAATATGGTTGGCGAACTGATGACCTGCTCAGTGGTAGAAGGGGAAACCGTGGAGCTTCCAATCAAAGCAGCGAAGCACATCAGCAAAGTTACAGATCCTACCTGGCCTGAAAGTTTTTGGATGCCAAGGGACATGAGCTCGTTCGACTACATGAGTAAAATAGGTCCTAACCACGACGGTAATTCATTCGGCCTAATCGGGGCTGATATGATCACGCTGAATTCAATGCTCCGCATCCCTGTTGACATGCATAACATGTCACAGGATCAGATATTTAGGCCAACTATGTGGGACAGGTTCGGAGGGGACGACTTCAGAGCGTGCAAAGAGCTTGGACCGTTATACGTCTAATCTAGCAAATACTGTATTATGCTAAAGGCCACCATAAGGTGGCCTTTTTGCATCAAACTATTTATTCGAACTCTGCCAGCATCAGGTACTTTCCTTTGCAGCCTTACGCTCCTTCGACCACAGAATCCAAATACAAAGCTCATAAAGCAAACACATCGGCACGGCCATAACAAGCTGGGTAAAAGGATCTGTTGTAGGCGTCACTACAGCAGCAATAATCAACACAACGACGATTGCTACAGAACGTTTATCTCTAAGCTGTCGTGATGTGACAAGACCCATCTGACCAAGAATTAAGAGGATGATAGGCAACTCAAAACATATCCCAAAACTAAGTAAAAGGATGACCACAAATCTTATATAATCAGTGGCCCTAAAGAAGGTTACATTAACCCCCATCCAGTCACTGAACCAAATCATGACCTTGATTCCGGGCGCAAGTGCCAAATAATAGCCCGTAAGCACTCCGAGGATAAACAAGACCAGGGCGAACCCGATAGAACTTGTTATAGCACCCTGTTCCCTCTTTGTAAGTCCGGGAAAAACGAATTCCCATATGAAATAGATGATAAAAGGTGCACTGATCAATAGACCTGCCCAGAAAACCGTCTGCGTGGCGAGAGACAAGCCTCCGGTAACTTCCAATACCTGAAGGAACGTACTCGGATCCTTGCCTGCCCACTTCAATGGAAGCTTCAAGATATAAAGAATCCATGGCGCCGCGGGAATGGCAATACACATGCCAACGGCGAAAGCCATGGCAGCCCGTATTATCGTACGCCTTAAATCCTCAAGGTGCTCCATGAACGGCTTTGTCTGGCCATCATCCTCTGTATCGTCAGCCGGCGAGCCCGTCGTCTTTATTGGCATCTTTGACTTCGGATCCGCCGATGCTTTCCGGACTTTCCGAAGTGTTTGAATCAACTTTTGCAGCATTGTTTTCTTCCAACTTTAGTTCGTTATTTTCCTGAGATTTTCCTCCGTCACCAGTTGTGGATGCGGAGGATTCCTCACCAGTATAATATTCAGAGTTATGGTAGGGATCTTCAGGTGAATATGCCTCACTGGCTCCTAAAGGCAGCTCATTCTGAGCATTTTGTTCAACACTTTCAGTTTTGTCAGCAACAGCAGACTCTACTGCCTTTGTAGTTTCCTCATCAAGACGCATCACCTGATCGCGAAATTCCTGTGATGTCTGCCGAAGATATTCCATGGCTTTCCCGATATTGCGGGCGATTTCAGGCAGTTTCTTTGGGCCAAACATGAGGAGTACGGCCACAAAGATTAACAGGAGTTCTCCACCACCAGGAACTCCAACCAGAAAAGCCAGAGGCATCTGCATGATTAAACACTACCCTCCCGAGCATCAGACTCTTTTCTGATTGCGGGACTGGAGATTTGGAACATCAAGCTTACTTTCTGTACAAAGCAAACTCGACGCGACGGTTCTTAGCCCAGGATGCTTCATCGTGACCCAGTTCTACTGGCTTTTCCTCTCCGAAGCTCTTTGTCTGAATCCTGGCACCATCAATCCCTAAACCAATAAGATAAGCGCGCACTGCGAGTGCACGATTCTCTCCAAGTGACATATTGTATTCGGCTGTCCCACGTTCATCGCAGTTACCTTCACATATCAAACGAACGCCGCCACTACTTTTCATATAATCCGAAACTGCCTTTATCTTGGAAACTTCTGAATCAGTAATCTGGAAACTGTCATAGCCAAACAGAACATTCTGAACAAATGCCACTTCAGCCCCAATTATCCTATCACCTTCTGCATCCGGACGTTCGGAAAGAATAGAGCCACCGGTACCTATTTCAGTGGGATTAACATTCGCAGGCGGAGGTGTTCTCTTTCTGCAACCTGAACTGATAAGCAAACCACATACGCAACCTACAACAACCACCGTTCTCAAATACGTATTCCGCTTCATTTCATAACCTCCAAAACTGCTATTCATTATTTAGAAGACCAGTCAGGAGAGTACCATTCCCCCTGAATTGTTGTCAACCTTAGCGAAGGATCTCCAAGAGTGTCAAGAATATACAGGTCAGAGTGATAACTCACCGTTTTCGAACATACAACATGCCTCGAGTCTGGTGCCCAAGAAGGATCTTCGTAATCAGCCCAGTCAGTTGTTAATTGCGTTGTTTTCCCGTTTTTAGGATCAAATATGCAGATATGATATTTGCCTTCACGCCGGCTGGTATATACAATCCGTCCATCAGGGCCCCAGTCAGGTGCAACATTCTCATTCCCTTTCCATGTAATCCGCTTCGCTTCACCACCTCCACTGCCGGTAACATAAAGTTGGGGGGATCCGCCCTTGTCGGATACAAAAACAATCTGATCACCATCGGGAGCCCACGAAGGACTGGATTCAGCAGCATAAGGTGTTCGTGTAATTTTTACTAGATTACCTCCTGATGAATTCATGACAAATAAATCAGGATTTCCGTCCTTGGAAAGAACCAACGCAATCCGACTACCGTCAGGGGAAAATGATGCACCTGCATTCAGCCCCGGATATGCCGAAACTCTTTTTCGTTCATTAGAACCCATATTAATCTGATAGACATCAGGATATCCGGTTATGTAAGCCGTATATATAAGTTTTGACAAATCAGGGCTCCATTCCGGAAAACGACATATAACATTATCGTGCGTTATCTGGAACATATTTGCACCGTTTGCGTCACAAACGTATATGTTCTTTTTTCCGCCCCTGTTACCAACCAAAACAATTCTGGTTGATGCCATGCCTTTGACTTTTTTTATCGCCCAAACAATATCATCGGCAACGTTATGTGCGAGCCTGCCTGCCTGCCTGCCGTCATAGGCCTTATTCATGGTTATCGTTCCACTCATGACATTGTTCACCTGGCAACGTACATTCAAGGCTCCTCCGCCCTGCCTGCAGGTCCCCTGCACCGTATAACTTCCTTTTCCCTGCTTTGTTACATTAAACCAGCCCGAGCGTTTGAGGTCATCTTCAAGCGTCTGCAGGAATTCTAATTCAGACTTTCCGCCCGAAGACTGCAAACCAGAAACATCCAGAACACATTTAGGGGATCCCTCTTTACTCACAACCACCTGAGCGTTAACCAACGGGACAAGGAGAAACAACAATGCAGGAAACAAGAACAAATATTTTTTAGTCATGATATTCCTATTTGAAAATAAAGCAGCTCTCAGGAAAAACAGAATGCAGAATAGAATTACAATCTACATTCTGCAACACAGAAATGAGCGAAAATCAGTTCAGTTTAAACGTGATTTTAATTTCCCTGAACTTATCGAGAAAGCCTGGCGTAAGATGCTCAATGTATTGGACGGAATTCACTCCTAGCATTACCGAATCATCAAATATCTCGTTACCCGATTTCTTTGACATCTTCCGCCAAAGTAAACCTCCATCTCTTGAAAGGCCTATTGTAACCTCCGCAACTGAATTTCCTGCATCTTCAATACTGGGCTGGACCCAGGCGTCATGCATGGTCCGATGGATTATTGCCAAACAACGGGATTCTTCATCGCCGGGGATCGAAGT
>Ga0156394_1050_pt1 | contig 60477 bp, 48 predicted proteins | sample RifOxyA3_FD_108038 | JGI IMG/M metagenome (GOLD analysis project Ga0156394, IMG submission 108038) | Lentisphaerae bacterium RIFOXYA12_FULL_48_11 | reverse complement strand
TGTGGTGTTGAGACGATTACCGGGGAAAACTATTAAACCACCGCCATTACGTACAAATTCTTCAAGTGCATGCACCTGGTGATCGTGAAGCTGCTGAACATTTGCAAGAACAGCAACGCGGACATCCTTCAGACAATTTGCGTCAACCTGGTCCTTGTTGACAACGCGTGTTGAAATGAGGTCGGCGAGAGTGCCTTTTGTTGCGTTGTAGGGTTGCAGGGCAATCTCGAGAAAATCAGTTTCCCCTTCGAGCGGCTCACGGCCGGGGTTTCCATTCACAAGCAGCACCGGCAGTTTGTCCCATGCAGGGACTGCTGCCAGAATAGTATTGTCGGACTTCAGGACATCAGGAGCATCGGTATCAACCGAAATGACGTGCGAGCCGGCCTTGTCAAAAGCATGCGTAAACAGAACCTGGCCCGATTCATTTGCGCCCAGTTCAATCTGTGAGACAGCCTTTTCGACACCATCCACGCGGAAATAAACGCGAAGGTTAGGATAACGCGTAACACCGTGATTCTTCAGATGAGCACGTACCTGGAAAGGCTGGCCAACACCCAGCATGAAACGTGAAAAATCCAGGGATTGCACACTTACATTGTTGCGCTCTTCCTGGCCGGCATGGATGAATGTAACGACCGGCGGAACCGGCATGTTTTTCAGAAGGTGTGCCGCACGGGCCCGTTCGCCATCCTCAGTATCCAGCCAGCTGATCCTCTGGAAATCGCTGATTACTATCAACTCGCGCTGAACCTCATGCATTTTCCCGAGTGTACCCAGGCTAAGTTCGAGAGATGCCGGCACAACAGCCGCACCGTAACCAGTCTGAAGTTTGCCAAGCTCTCTTATTGCCCGCTCGGTATTGAAAGTAGGTTCATCAAGAAGGGGACGGGGTATGCCGCCCATAAGAACAACAGAAAGTTCCGAGCCGCGGGCCAGGTCGCGGATGATCTGGCTCGCGGCATCACGCGCCTGAGTAAATGAGGTACGGTCCGAGGCGCCTACCCCCATCGAGTAACTGTTGTCCAGCGCAATGACAACAGATGTCTTGGCATTACCAAGCAGGGCACGCATTCCCGTCAGAACAGGCCGCGCCATGCATAAGGCAAGTGCTGCCGGTATTGCACAGCGGATAAGCAGGAGAAGCAGTTGCTCGATTCTGAGCCGGCTCTTCTGGGTACGCTGCAGGGGCTCAAGAAGATGCATTGCTCCCCACTGGATCACCTTGAAATGACTGCGATGGAAAAGGTGAATGATCAGCGGAATGCTCGCTGCCGCTATTCCGCCAAGGAGGATGATATTAAGAAAACTCATACCTGCTTTTTCCTCCTCGCAAGGTAATAAGCAAGCGTCTCGGCATACGGTGTGTCGGTGACAACAGGAACCAGGTCTATGCGATGGCGGTGACATCCGTTCTTGAGGTCCAAACGGAATTTGTCCAAACTCTCCATGTATGCCGCCCTGACCGCAACCGGATCAATCAGCCGCTTGTCCTCATCCGTTTCCAGCGAGTCGAAACGGGTCCACTGCCGGAATGGAAATTCCAGCTCATCCCTGTCCCATATCTGAAAGATGATTATCTCATGATGGGCATGCCTGAAATGCGCCAGTGCCGACATCAGTTCAGTGACGCTGCCAAAACAGTCGGAAAGAATTATCAAAAGGCCGCGGCGATGAATCTTTGGAACAAGATTGTGAAATACCTTTGCCAGTTCAGTTTCACCACCCGTTTTGGTGTTCTGGAGCGTATCGAGCAGTACGCGCAAATGGCTTGGACGCGAACGCGGGGGGATATATTCGCGTACTTTCTTGTCAAAAGTCACCAGCCCGACGCTGTCCTGTTGACGCAGCATCAGGTAGGAAAGGCACGCCGCAAGCCGTACGGCGTAGGCATACTTGCTTATACCCTTGCCGGCATAAGCCATTGAACCGCTGGCATCCACGAGGAGTGTGGCGCGAAGGTTTGTCTCTTCTTCGTATTCCCTGATGTAAAGACGGTCTGTTTTCCCGTAAACCTTCCAGTCGAGCCGCCTGATCTCATCGCCGGTAACATACTGGCGGTGTTCGCGAAACTCCACGCTGAAACCCTTGTGCGGAGATGTGTGCAGTCCGGAACAGAATCCTTCCACAACAAGACGGGCGAGGACCTGCAGGTTGGAAATCTTCTGCAGATCAGCGGGAGTCAGGAAATCAGAAGCAATGGCCATTTCTGTTCCTACAGGATATTCTCGGGAATTTTACGCGGTACGGCCTTGAGAACACGGTCAATGATGTCATCCACATTGATACCTTCAGCCTCGGCATTAAAAGTCGGTACTATGCGGTGCCGCAGGACAGGGTGCGCCAGAGCCTCAATGTCGTCAACTGTGACATGGAAACGCCCCTGCAGAACGGCTCTGACTTTTCCTGCCAGGATCAGGTACTGACTGGCGCGCGGACCGGCTCCCCACTCGATCAGTTCTTTGACAAAGGATACCGCCTCGGGTTCTTTTGGCCGAGTACAACGTACCAGATCAAGAACGAAGTCCATCACGTGATCCGGAACCGGTACCTTGCGAACCAGCTCCTGGCAGGCAATAATATCCGGACCTGTGATAACCGCACCCATGTTGGCTTCGAACGCACTTGTTGTGCGGGATACGATTTCGCGTTCCTGTTCACGCAGTGGATAAACAACCTTTACGTGAAAAAGGAACCTGTCGCGCTGGGCCTCGGGCAGGGGATATGTACCTTCCTGTTCAATAGGGTTCTGCGTGGCAAGCACAAAGAAAGGCTCGGCTAGCGGATAGGTGTTGCCACCAATGGTTACGGAGTGCTCCTGCATCGCCTCCAGCAGAGCAGACTGGGTTTTCGGAGGTGTACGGTTGATTTCATCCGCAAGTATCATCTGCGCAAAGATCGGACCCTGCAGGAAGGATAGTGTCCGCTGGCCCGTTGTCGAATCCTCCTGTATGACTTCTGTTCCGGTTATGTCGGCCGGCATCAGGTCGGGCGTGAATTGGATACGGCGGAAAGAAAGGTCCATGACCTGCGAAAGGCCGCGGACCATGAGAGTCTTGGCAAGGCCGGGCACACCCTCAAGCAGGCAGTGGCCGCTGGCAAGAATGGCGATCATCAGCTGTTCGATAACTTCAGTCTGGCCAACGATCAGCTTACCGAGTTCCGAAACAACTTTCTGGTAGGTAGAGACGAGAGTTTGTGCACGTGTTAAATCCTGTTGATCAGAAGACTCCATGATGTGACTCCTTTGCTGGCTGTGTTTGCCTGAGATCCAGGCCGTGAAATCGAGCCGTTCCCTTTGCTCAACTGGAATTAAAAATACCAAATTGACGGTTGCATATGCAACGTCCAAACCGGAAAGAATTCCAAATTGAACAGCATGTCTTCGGCAATCTTTTTACTAGATAATTACTTCAAATGTCTCGACTTCGTTGTCGAAACCCTTGGCCTTGATCATGCTGGCGGGTTTTGTTTTGACTGAATCCCTGACCTGATCGTATACCGACCGCGATATCAGTATCCCCTCCACCGGGGCATTTGATTCAAGGCGCTGGGCAAGGTTGACATTTGCGCCGATAGCCGTGTAATCCACTCTTTTCTCGGAACCCATGTTGCCTACCACTGCATCTCCGGTATTGATTCCGATACGGATCTTGAGTTCCATGCCACCTGCGGAAGCCCATTTTGTCTTAAGTTCCCGTGCCTTCTGCTGCATTTCAACTGCCGCCCGCACGGCCCGCAGGGCATGGTCCGGATGTTCAACCGGATCACCGAAAAACACCATCAGGCCATCGCCTATGTATTTGTCAACGGTTCCCTCGTTCTTGAACACAATGGCCGTCATGGCTGCGAAATATTCGTTCAAGGTCCGGTGTATCTCTTCCGGTGACCTTGTGGAGCTCCATTTTGTGAATCCGGCAATATCGCTGAAAAGGATGGTTATTTTCTTTTTCTCGCGGGTATCGAGTATTCCCCCTGAAGCCAGGATCTTGTCCATGAGTTCAGGGGCAAAATAGCTCTCAAATCTTGCACGCAGGAAAGTACGCTGTTTTTCCTCCTGCACATACTTGTGGATTGTGATGGCTATGAGAGAAAGTACTATTCCAAAGGACGTTCGCGTACCGTTCATTATAACATCACCATACAGGAAAAGTGCCAGATACATGCAGAGAAACACCGCAAAGAATACGAGTGTTGCAACAACAAACCTGATGCCCGATCTGATCCTACCCGCAATAAACATTAGAATTGCAATCACGGCGAAATCGAACAGCAGGGCGACAGGTACGGATATCTCCCTGACAAACTCGCTGTTAAGTATGGAATTAATAACGTTTGAATGAAGGCCCGGCCGGTGGAATACCCGCTCCATCGGAACCGGGCAGACGTCTTTCGCAGTTGAAATATCGGCCACGATCACAATGCCGTCCTCGATATCGTCTCTCAGCAATTCGAATCTGCTTTGATCGTCCGCGATACCCATTATCTTTCCGAGGGAGAAATGGGCGAAAGAAGCGGATTCATATCCGGCGAAATTTATGATCGTCCGGCATTGTTCATCCACCGGGATCTTGATGTCTTTTTTCCTGCCGTCAGGAAACTCGGCGCCGCACAGGGTTATCGAACGACCGGGTTCAACAGCAATACGGTCAGGCGTGACCTTGAGATAATCACAAACAACCCTCAGGGAAAGCGATGGGACAAAGCCATTTTTCAAAGGGATCAGGAGGGCAAATTTCCTGTAAACACCATCTTCGTCGGGGTAACAGGTGATGTGACCCACACCACGGGCAACAGATGTCAGCTCATTACAGGTTGCAAATGCAACACCCTGCCTGTCCATGCCGATATTTTCTGGAATCACTGGATGCCACAGCAGATTATCGGGAAAAGGGGAATAATCAGGACCTATGGCAACGGGGTAATAAACGCGGCCGCTGTTCTTCGTGGCAGAAACCATGCCTTCGGTCGCAGTCAGGAAAACATAATCAAAGGCAATCGCCTTGACACCGGCATCAGACAGAATGCGGATAATCTTCTCGTAGCGGCTGCCGGTCTCCACGGAAGCACCCAAAGTCCGGATGCTGGCATTGTCCACATCCAGATGTACAATTGCCGGACTCACGTGCAGGTTCCCGCGAAACATATGGCGAAGTTTGAAGAGATGGTCACTGGCCCGCAAGTGCCACGTACCGAACAAGCCGGGCAGGATAAGAAAGAGAAGCCAGGCAAAAATAAAACAGCCGGGAACGAGAAAGCACGGACAATGTTTCCATCCATTACTCATGAATTATCCGCAAAGTTTTTGAATAAAAAACGGATGCTTCGATCATGGTGGCTTCGGATGAAGGTCCTCGTGTTACGGCAATAACAGTCCCGGCAATCGGCACACCTTTCTCAACAGGAGTACTGAAATCACCTTTTGACCTTCGGACTGTCTTGATTTCATCCAGTAACCTGGCCTTTATCTCGGCATCACCGGGCACGGCGATCATTTTCTTCGTAAGGTTTTCTATATCAACAAGCCGGGTTGACGAAGCCAGCAGGAAGAAATTCTCTGTGCCAGCCTGTTCATCCATGATGAACCATTTTTCATCGGATGGAAGAAGATAAGAATGCCCGACCTCAATTTTCTTTTCATAGAAATCGGGAGATGACGGGAAGATACAGCGCAGCTGCTTCTGCGAATCGAACATGTACAGGTAGAGGTACACGCCTGACAAAGGTTCGAGATATACCCGCAGTCCATCACCTTTGCGCATTACAACCTTGTCCTTGAAATCCACCGTCTTTGTTTTTCCATCCTGGTCGCGGTGAATAAAAGCCCATTTGAACTGTAACAGATTGTCGGCGGCGAAAGGCTTGCTGGCTGCCGGGGCATATGCCAATACCAGGAATGATCCTGCAAATGCCGATAATAACAATATCCTTAAGCTTCTCACGTAACCTCCCGGAACAGACACAGTAAAACATTTTCCGCCGGAGTATTCCAGACACAATTGTATATAGGAAAACTCTCTTGTTATCAACATTACTTGCCCTTCGGTTTTTTTTTGTCTAGCATCTTGAAACAAGGAGAGAACAAATGTCCCGAAAATGGCAGGGTACAACCTTCCTGGTTTTTACACTATTTCTGCTTTCCTGTTTCCAGTTTCATGTAATCGCTCAGGACAGTGAATCGCTTCATAAACGCATCAAGGAACTGGAAGATGAAAATACGCGTCTGAGAACAGCAACGGAACTCCAGTCCAATGAACTGCTTGAGCTGAGGCGAAAGATAAAGGATATGGAAGCGGTCCATCCGGGTTCGGCGGGTGAGGATCCATCACGCATAATGCTGGAATCGCACGTGTGGAGTTATTCTGCCACTTTGATGTTGTTTGATGTTTTCGACTCCAGTGACGCCGTGTTTAAGGATGTCGGCGGGCTTGATACTGGTGGACTGATGTACGGCTGTGCCTTTTCAATGGGCAGAGGCAAGGACCGTTACGGCATCACAGTTTACCAGGGTGAATATGATGTTAAAAACAATGGCGGTGTCCCTCCTGACATATCCAATATCAACAAGAAGACAAACAATCGTATCGACATAGATGTCGCATGGACGCGCATGACGGTAAGGAGCGAGCGGTTTGGATTTGGCTACCTTTGGGGAGCAAAGTATCTGCGGTCCGATAAGACGCTTGAAAGTTCACAGACAAGAGGAACCATTCATGACGAGAAAAAGGTCCAGGGCATAAACGAGTGGGAAATGGTCGATTTCGGGCTTTTCATTTCCGGGAAACCTTTTTCGGATTATCCCCTTTATGCTTTTATCTCCGGCACAGTATCGCTTGGAATGGTTCACGGCGTGGCTGTTGATAAACCGGACAGTGCCTGGGATGATGGTATAATTGACTCGACATACAGGACGGATTCACACATGGCCTGGGCTCTGAACGGTTCGTTCGGCCTGCAGCATCCTCTAACTTCATTCAGTTCTGTCAGGATAGGCTACAGGGGGCATGCGCTTAATTCGATAGATGGTTTCTCTCCGTATGTGAATACAGGTACCTTTTACGATGGACAGAAAAGCATTTTCGTGGCACTGGACTTTCTATTCTAGAATTTAATCAATGCCGGATTTTCTTGTCTTGCCCTGGAATGTCCAATTCCCTATCATTTCAGTCAAAGGGAGGTCTTCATGTTCCGGGAACGGTTAATAATAACTGTTTTGGTTCTGTCTGTTTCTTTTAGAGCCTTCATGCCTCTTCCCATCCATGCCCAGGAGACGGAAACTTTACGTCAACGCAACAGGGAACTGGAAAAAGAAAACAGCCAATTACGAAAAACAACAGAACTCCAAACCGTGGAACTGCTTGAACTGAGGCGCAAGATCAAGGATCTGGAAACGGTTCACACTGATTCAACAGGCACGGACAAGTCCGGTATTCTGCTCGAATCACATGTGTGGAATTATTCAGCCAGCCTTATGTTGTTTGACGTTTTCGATTCCGGTGATGCCGTTTTCAAAGGCGTGGGCGGCTTCGATACCGGCGGATTGATGACCGGGCTTGCCTTTTCTGCAGGCAAGGACAAGGATCGTTACGGCATCACTGTTTACCAGGGCGAATACGATGCCAAAAGCGAGAGTTATTCACCGCCTGACATATCCAGTGTAAACAAAAAAACAAATGAGCGTATTGATATTGATGTTGCATGGACGCGTATGACGATAAGGAATGAACGGCTGGGATTTGGTTACCTCTGGGGTGCGAAGTATCTGCGGTCCGACAAGACTCTTGAAATGTCCCAGGCAAATGGAGCGCTCCAGGATGAAGAGAGATTCGAGGGAATCAATGAGTGGGAAATGTTTAATTTCGGACTTTTCCTGTCAGGACGTTTCTTCCCTGATTATCCGCTTTATGGCTTTGTATCCGGCACAATTTCCATCGGAATGGTCCACGGAATGGCCGTGGACAAAAAGGATACAGCCTGGGATGATGGGGCTATTGATGCAACATACAGGAAAGATACATGCATGGCTTATGCCTTCAACGGTTCTCTTGGCCTGCAGCATCCATTGACCTTGCATAGTTCACTAAGGCTGGGTTACAGGGGCCATGCCCTGAATTCCACAGACGGATTCTCCCCTTTCATATACAAAAGCACTTTCTATGATGGGCACCAGAGCATGTTTGTCGCGCTGGATGTTCTTTTCTAAAGCAGGGGAACAGAAGAAACGTTCAGCATTCGGCGGGGGAGAGTGATGTCCTTTGCCACCGGTCCGTAAAGGCCAAGCACCATCATGACAGAATCATACCTGCTGTCCCGCGACTTCACGATTACCTGGTAATCTCCTGCGGGAAGGTTCTGGATTGTTACCCGGTCGGTGATATTCCGCTTTTCTGCAATGAGTTTCCCGGCCAGGTCATAAACAATTATATCCGCTGCAACCGGCCTTGCGCTTACGGCCAGGTCTGCGGTTGCCGCCTCAGTATTCTTTTTTCTTTCTTCAAGAATCTGTTTCTCGCGGTCGTTCGGGAATTTAAGAATTACCTCGCCACCCTTCGTTCCGAGCAATTTGGCAAAGTCAGGTTTCTGCGCGCCCTTTGACTGTACGTAGACTTTCTGCGAAAGGAATAAACCAAGTTCCGTTGCCGTGATGTGATAATCGCCATTGAGATCAGCGGCACAGTCTTCAAGGCCCTGCAGGACCAGGCCGGCAAATATGCTGTGGCCCTTGTAGCCACCGTCAAGTACCTGCTGGTTTCCGGTTCCGGCGGTGATGACCTGCCTGGCCTCGCGTTTCATCAGTTCGGATATATAGTTTCTTACACTGCTGTCAACGTTAACGGTGGCCCTTGCCGCAACAATTCCGGAACTGCATGCATCAAGCATGAACAGGAGATGTTTGGCCCGGGTATTGTTGCCTGCGAGCAGATCAACCTGCAGCCAGTTCATGGGGATGAGGCTTTTTGAATCCTTTATCCTGCCTTCAACTGGAACGAGGTATCCCTTTATGCTCTCGTCAGGATCTTTAAGGTCTGTACCGTGTCCTGCGAAAAAGACAACAACAAGATCATCAGGGCCGGCTTTCTGTAGAATTGACTCTATCAAAGACATGATATTCCGTCTTGTCGCCTGAGCGTCGTAGAGCTCTGCTATTTCAAATCCCGACGCTTTGAACATGGTGGCCATGGATGCGGCATCACGCACAGCATGGCGCAGCCGATCAGCGTACTCGTAATTGTCGATCCCCACAACCACCAGGAACTTGTGCTCGTAATTGTCCCTTAGGGTACTCCGGGAATTGCTATCCTGAATCAGGTTCTGCTCGATCATACCCCTGTAGCCGACAGGTAGAGTGCATGAACTCAGGAGAAAACAGGCCATAATAAGGGCGAGCAGTCCCGTACAGCTTCTGGCGATTTTATCAAAAAAATGCATACGACGATCAATTATAGCACAACATTCTCAGACTTCCAGCGGTTGTTTGGTGTTGAACCTTGTTTGCAAAGTGTAAACCATGTGCCCGGAATGAACCATGACCATGCCACACGTCTTGTTCGTCATAGCCTCTTTGGCGACGCCGGAAGTCCGAAGGGAGGTCTTTGTTACGGAAAGCAAGACGAGTTTCCAGAGTCCAGGGTTTGAATTGCGATGTGTGAGGACAACCGCCTTCGTTGTGCTTTCTTAAACGTTCCTGGACGTCCGACATAATGACGGCTGGTATCTACAGAACTGGTTAGAATATAAACGTAATGATATGTGCCTGCTGGCATACCAAGCCGTAGTCTCGCAGCAGAATAAACGGTCCACCTCCGCATTCTTTACTTCATTCGAATGACTACGGCGTGACAGCCTTCACTCTCCACTGCGCTGCGAGCGAAGGCTGGTGGAGCAGATGAGATTCGAACTCACGACCCCCACGTTGCGAATTCTTCCAAAGCTTTTTCAGAAAACCCAATAATTACCGTATGTTATTGCATTATCAGGGGTTTGTGCAAGTTGGTAAAAAACTCAAAAACCTCAATTTCCTCAAGGTAAAGTAAAGTAGTTACCACGGACTTACCACGGGAAAGTGCGAGGGATGGGCGGACGGGGCAGGCAACTTTCTGTCGCGACTAGAAAGTTTTCAGGATGGTGAGATAATGCGTGGACATAATTCTTCTACAACCGATACCAGGTTCCCTTGCCCTTGCCTTCCTTGTTCAATTGTCGGTTCTGAACCAATCTCTTCAGGTGAGCCTTTATGGTGTTCCGGTTGGTTTTGGTGAGTCGCTGAATGTCGCTAACCGTGACTCGACCATGTTCCCTGGCGGCCACAAGAATAGCTTGAGACAGCCTGGGCAGCGACAGCATGTCTTTCTCGCCCTGAAGCTTGTGTTCCAGCACCTCGGATTGCCTCTTCAAGGATTTCAGGAAGAACTTGATCCAGACACCCATCTGGCGGTTGTTGGTGTAGAGGGAGCCCTGCGCCTTCCTGAGAGACAGATAGTACTTGTCCTTGTTCTCCTCGATGATGCGTTCCAGAGAGGCATAGGGAACGTAGAGGTATCCGGCTTTCAAAAGCAGGAGCGTCGTAAGTATTCTGGACAGCCGGCCATTGCCGTCCTGAAACGGGTGGATGGCAAGAAAGTGAACAACGAAAACTGCTATCAGGATCAGGACATGGTGACGGCTTTCCGGAGTTTCCCTGTTGAACCACTCAACCAGCTCCTGCATCTTTCGGGGCGTATCAAAAGGCGTGGCCGTCTCGAATATGATGCCCACGCTCTTGCCTCCGGCGTCGAAGGCCTCCACGTTGTTTGAGAGCTTTTTGTATTCCCCGCGGTGCCGGTTGTCTTTGGAGGAGCGCTTTAGCAGGATCTGGTGGAGCTGCTTGATATGGTTTTCCGTGACTGGAATTTCGCCAAACGACTCGAATACCACGTTCATGGCCTCGGCATACCCGGCAACCTCCTGTTCATCACGCGACCGGAACTTCTTCAATCCCACGCCGGACAAAAGGCGCTCGATCTCGCCATCGGTCAGTTTCACCCCTTCAATGCGGGTGGACGATCCGACAGATTCGATGGTTGCAACTTTCCGAAGGACGTTAAGCCTGTCGGGGGCCAGGTTCTGAAATGCCCGCCAGGCGCCCTTGAACTCATCTATTCCTGCAATGAGTTTCAGCGTTTCCGGATCAATCGTTATATTAGGAGTATCCATAACAATATCCATATATATCCAAATCACATGATCCTGTCAAACGTCGTCTATGGATATATTTGGAGATGTTTTTGAATATGGCTATGTACTCCGATGCAGAAGTTACTACGAGCTAAAACATGGCCTGCCACCCGTAGCCAAGAGCCGACGTAATCGATGATGGCGAAGTGGTGGAGCAGATGAGATTCGAACTCACGACCCCCACGTTGCGAACGTGATGCTCTACCAACTGAGCTACTGCCCCGTTTCCACCAACTTGCCTGTCCTGTGTTGCTTACGAGCGAAGCAAGACTTGTCCCGCCATAGCTTTTAAAGCGACGGCGGAAGCTATCCGCCTTCGCAGAGCCTCCGGCGTGACATGCTGCCCCATGCTTCTAAAACGCCGATACAATCGCAGGTTTTCTAAGAATTTCAAGCATTTCTGTAACAACTGTAACAATTGTCACACTTGTAACTTTTAAACCGTTTTCAGCGTTTCAAAGACAAAATATGCCACCAAAATGCCACGGATTTGCTACCGAAAAGTTAGCATACTTGAGTTTAACAGCGAGAAAAGATACATTATTTTAACTGGCGGGAAACTATGAAAGTAAGCATTCCGAAGATCATCGCTGTTATAGCCTCTCTCCTCTTAATGGGTGAGGCAACTTTCTGTCAATTACAGATAAGCAATTTTACAATATCATCAACGGGTACAGTTGACCTATCGTGGACTCATGTAACAACAAACTACATTGTCCAACAAAGAGTATCATTGTTAACCGGTACGTGGCAGTATGTTGATCAGGTTGTTGCTACAAATCTGCATTCAGTGAGTAATGTTTCTGATAGTTGTTATTACCGTATCAGAGAAGTAAGGGCATTAACTTTTGCTGACAAGAATTTTGATAAAGGTATACGTGCCAACCTTGAGGTGAAGTATTATCCAACGAATCAGATATATGACATAGATATTATAACGTTGACTAATCTCACTCTGGATGTTTCTGGTGTCTCCAATTTGACAGGGATAACTGAATTCAATAGTTTGTATTCTTTGATTTGCAGGTTTAATCAACTAACAAATCTCGACATAACAGGATTAACAAATCTAGGATATCTAGACTGTCAAGTTAACTTGTTGTCGAATATCAATCTGGCTGGTTTTGCAAATCTATACTATCTTGACTGTAATTATCAGCATACAGGCTTCGATCCACCTGTACTCACAAATCTCGACCTGACTGGCTGTATAAATCTTAAATGGCTTAAATGTTATGCGAATCAATTGTCATATCTTGACCTATCTGACTGTACAAATCTCTACTATTTATCCTGTAAGCATAATTGGACTAATAGCCTTACAAATCTCGACCTGTCTGGACATACAAATCTGACTTATCTTTATTGTGACGGAAATACATTGAGGAATGTCTCTCTGGTCGGATGCACGAACCTTTATGATGTAGAATTTAGTGATAACCGACTGACGAATCTCGATTTGTCTGGCTTCGTACATCTTAACCGCTTGTCGTGTACTAATAATAGTCTAACGAATCTCCATTTGACTGGATGTACAAATCTAAGCTATCTGAATGTAGGTGATAATTATCTGACGAGTCTTGACCTCGCTGGTTTTACGAATCTGAACGTACTGGGCTGTTATAAGAATATGTTGAATAGTCTTAACGTGACAGATTGTAGGATGCTAACCCAGCTATCCTGTTTCAACAATAGTATAACAGGTGTTTTAGATTTATCCACATGCTCAAACCTGAGTTATGTTAATGCAGTAAATAACATGCTGACAGCTATCAAGGTGTGGAATACAAATATACTTCCAGTGGAATTCTATTATGACGCTGGTGTAACAATAACCAATTAGAGGTAGAGTTATAAAAGGTTGAGGGTATGACTAGGTTGTTTTTTGACCACCTCAAAGACAAAATGTGCCACCAAAATGCCACGGATTTGGAAACAAGATGCTAACAAGAAGGTGTTAGTATCCACCCAATTGCTTCCAGGAGAATTCTATTTAATGTGGTAAAATTTGGCAAAGGTATCTGGAAACCGATTTAGCATCAGAAACAAGTATCCAACAAATCCTGCCATTCCGTTTTTGTTCATTGGGATGTTATGATGTTCAGCAACTCGATTTATTGTCTCATGTGCTATCCCTATCTTGTCCCATAGCTTCTTATTCCTTTGCAGAACATTTGCTTCTGACAGTTGTTTCATTTCGATAACAAAATCTAGTGCGGCTTTTAGGAAGTTCTGCCGATCTTTCCCTCGAATATTGTAGGTCTTGAGGAATGTCTGAGGATAATGCTCCATTTCTATAGAGAACGCTTCTGAATTCCTGGCGAGTTTCATTGAGAGCGATTCCATTTCTTTTAGCCACCGCTTTTGAAACTCCTCAAACGTTGGAATGTTCGTTTCTATAATTGTATTTGTCATTGAGTCATTATTCTATTTGCTTAAACAGTTTATACGATGGGTTAAAATCTATGCTATGGGGTAAAACCCTACTGTCGTTACTGATGCCTTCAATTTAAAGGGGGGATTTAAATGCCCGTTTTGGAAATGCTAACTTCCGCTCTTTCTTCAGACATTCCGCTATTCCCGTTAAATTAGCTAGATGTATCTCGCAGAATATTTTCCTGTCATTAGTTGGGCATGAATTCTATCCCGGCAATTCTAACGGCATACTTGAGCTTGAGGAGAGGGAGGGGTTGAAAATACTGTAAACTTATAGATGCGAAAACCCAACCGCTCTAATCATTCCAACGATACCAACCCCAATCCAGAAGACATTGAGGACTGTGTAAGCCGGGTCTTTCTTGATTATTGCACACCACGAGAGTAATACCGCATCTGTTGTATTGACTGCCCAGATAAAGAGAAAGGGGCTTTTGGGGCCAAACCAACTTACCAGAGTGAAGCTGAAGATCCTCATCAGCACACCAATCATCTCAATAATTTTAATATGACGAGTTATTGCTGCGTTTAAACTGCTCAGTAGCCATATATTCATTTATTCATTCCATTGAAGTATTATTCGGATAAATTTCTTAACGATATCCCAAGCATTAATTCGGAACCACTATAATAATTGATAAAGCAGGGTCAAGGATTCACTCTTACACGATCTGTCAGGTGAAGGACAATTCATTTTAAAATTTAATCAATCTTGCTTTATCCTGTATTCCGAATCAAATAAACGGTCTTACTCAATGGGCAATTAGCAATTTCTAAAGGATATTTGCCTGTTGTTTCTGCTGATGATGAAACTGAGGGTATATTATTATCTGATGAACTGCTTGCGGATAAAACGATTTCATTAGAATCCAAGGTCGTCTACAAGATAGTTGAACAGGATATTGGTTCGGCGAAACGCTTTACAACCATTACAAACGAAACTATTGCACAACGATTGGCGTTTTCATTTGGAACAATCTCGACAAAACTGAAAGAGTTAAGCAATAAGAGGCGTATCGGTATTGCATCGGAAAACAAGGTCGTTAAACGCAAAGCAAATTCTACCCCGCTAAACAACCAACACCCGACAGGATTCCGATATATATATCCACCTTCGCAGAGCCTACGGCGTGACATGCTGCCCCATGTTTCGTAAAACGCCGATACAATCGCAGGTTTTCTAGGAATTTCAAGCATTTCTATGTCCTGCATGAATTTGAGGGTTATTACAAGTGAAACCACGGTAACGCCATGACTCTGTCATGCAGTAACATAGGTTTAGAGCAACGGCATATTATGTATCCCTTGCTTTTTCTATCCGGAGATTCATCCAGAAATCTCAATATATGCCGGGCATCAGACAGAGACGGATGCTCCGTCCATTTGACTTCCACTGGGACATATCGCCCTTTGTGTTCGACAATGAAGTCAATCTCGGCACCATCTTTGGTACGCAGATGGTATAAAGTCCCTCCGGAATATTGGAGTCGTTTCCAAAGTTCCGTTCCAACCCATTGTTCAAAGACTGGGCCAGGATTAGCTTTAACAATTTCCTGGGTAATCTCGAGTCTTGCTGCAGCATGGCGAACCCCCGTATCGAAAAAAAAGAATTTCGGTGTAGACAAAAGATTCTTTCTCGGGCTTTTTGAGAAAGCGGGCACGCTGAAGCCAACGAACATGTCTTCAAGAAGCTGGTAATAGGACTTGATTGTCGGCTGAGATACTCCAACATGCTGCGAGATGTTTGCATAATTCAATAAAGTGCCGGATTCCATGGCTGCAAGTTGCAGAAAACGGGTAAAAGCACCCCAGTCCTTTATCAGTGCTTCCCTGCGAATTTCCTCTTCAAGGTGTATGATTGCATAAGACTTGAGAAGGCCGGCCCTGTCCTCTTTATCTGCTGTCACAATCCCTGGTAGTTCTCCATACGTCAAGCGGGTAAATAAATCCCATGCAGGGAAAGGACGAGGGTTCTTCTCTTTTTTATCCCATGGAAAAGGCAACGGTGATTCTATATTTGGTGCCACATGTTCGGTTGATGGATGTTCCGCCAGGGTCAACGGATAAAGTCGATGTAACATTGACCGACCCGGCAGCATGTTTGCCCCTGTTTGACGCAGTTTACGGGCAGAACTGCCGCACAGTATAAACCGCCAGCCGTGCTTGTCTCCATCATAAAGGTTTTGAACGGCATTGAACATTTCGGGCACCGCCTGAACTTCATCAATAAATACCAACGGGGGAGTTCTTCCGGCAGGACTAAGGGCCCGGCATTCAGCAACAAGATCTCCGGGCCTTGCGAGATAGCGAGAACGCTCTTCCGGGTTGGAAAGATCAATGAAAAGATCAGGTTTGGGGATCAAAGTCTTCAGCAAAGTTGATTTACCGGTCTGACGCGCTCCAAACAGAATATGCACGTAAGGCTTTTTGAGCTTCTCTGCCAACAAACGAGTTTTCCATCGTGAAAACATAGCCTACTTTATATAAAGACGAGTAATGTAAAGTCAAGTTTATTATTAGCTGACAGCCTTCGCAGAGTCTCCAGCGTGACATGCTTCGTAAAACGCCGATACAAGCGCAGGTTTTCTAGGAATTTCAAGCATTTCTGTAACTACTGTAACATTTGTCACAATAGTAACTTTTTAACCAATTTTGGCATTTCAAAGATAAAATGTGCGACCAAACGATGGTGTATCCATCTGTGGTTACATATCTTATCTTGCTGATCTTGAGTCTATTCTGGCCGAAACCAGATAGTCAGCACAGCTTACGTATCCAAGCATGGAAATAGGGGTAGGGGCCTGGAATCTTTTGTTTAAGTTTTCTTCCTCTTATGCCGAAGATTTATACATGATTGGTGTTTCGAATATTGGCTCTGATCCTCTCCTTTCTTTCCCTGGGCAAGGTATTAGTCATACTGGGCGTACTTCCGAAGATCGAGGTTATCCGGAAGGTGATGTTGTTCTTCTGAATGGTGAAGCGGAAGAATCTGCCGGTATATACACGGAGGAGGATATATTGCTGGGCGCTCGTGAACAACCAGATGGTTCGGATAAATCTGGCCGGCAGATGATATCTGAACTTGAGGCACGGGATCGCGAAGTCAGGTCGCATGAACAGGCGCATATAGCTTTATTAGGTCGCTATGCGATAGGTGGGCCTTCATTTAATTACCAGATGGGTCCTGATGGCAGGGCTTATGCGGTGGGTGGTTCCGTGACAGTTGATCTTAGTACGGAAGCTACGCCGGAAGCCACGGCAATGAAGGCGCGGATTATAGGAAGGGCGGCGATGGGCGGGGGAGAGTCATCGAATGCAGACAGGGCTGTTGCATTGGCTGCATCCCGGATGGGAATACAGGCGGTAGCGTAAGATTGTTTGCCGGTTAAATTTTGCTGAAAAGTCTGCGAAACATTCGTTGTGGAGAAGATTGTGTATATATTGCTTGTCATCCTGATGGTTGTTTCTTCCTGGTCACTCTGGCGCCGCTTCGGATTCAGACTCCCTAAGCCGCAGATAGTGTACGTGAGAAGAGAGCGATAGATCGTATGCTTTGCGGAAAGCTACGTAATTCCTGTATTGCAGCCAAAGCCTGGCTCAACAGGAGATGCAAGGCGTATGTTGTACATACCATGAAATATCGATAGACACCTTCGATATTTCATGGTATGTGTTTTCTATGACAATCAAGCGAACCAGGGAATTACATGAAGTAAAGGGTCTTCTACAGAGGCATCGCGTGGTGGGACTTCTTGGCGCGCGACAGGTTGGTAAAACAACGCTTGCGCAGGATTGTGTCAGAAACTTGCCTGGAAACTCTTATATCTTTGATCTTGAGAACCCTGAAGACTATGCCCGTCTGACTGATCCTATGGTAGCGTTAAAGGATCTAAAAGGAACAATTGTAATCGATGAGATTCAACGTTATCCGGATATTTTTAAAGTACTCAGGGTTTTAGTTGACCGGTCGCCGAATCCGGCACGTTTTCTGATTCTTGGTAGTGCATCTCCTGAACTGCTCAGGCAGAGTTCTGAAACATTAGCGGGTCGAATATTTTACCATGAACTGAATGGTTTCTCGCTAGAGGAGGCGGGTGCAAGAGAAGTAACAAAGCTCTGGTTGCGTGGCGGATTGCCTCGTTCATTTCTTGCAAAATCACAAACAGAAAGTTTTGAGTGGCGGACAGGATATATCCGTACATTCCTTGAGAAGGACCTTCCACAGTTGGGTATTAGTGTGAGTTCGCATACAATGCGGCGTTTTTGGACGATGTTGGCTCACTATCACGGACAGACATGGAATGCCTCAGAATTTGCGCGTTCATTCGGTGTTTCAGATAACACAGTAAGAAGTTATTTGGATCATCTTGCCTCTGCTTTGGTGGTGAGGCAGCTGCAACCATGGCATGAGAATCTGTCAAAGCGTCAGGTAAAGGCCCCCAAAATATATATCGGTGACAGCGGTATTTTACATGCTTTACTTAATCTGCGCGAAAAGAATGATATTGAGTCACATCCTAAACTTGGAGCATCCTGGGAGGGCTTTATTCTTGATCAGGTTGCAAGAATCCTTGGTGTAACTCCTGATGAGTGTTACTTCTGGGCCACGCATAACGGTGCAGAGCTGGATCTGCTGATTGTTCGAGGCGGAAAAAAATATGGATTTGAGATAAAGCGAACCAGTATGCCGGACATAACACCTTCCATGCGACATGCGATGGTTGATCTTCATTTGACAAGCCTGGATATCATACATGCCGGTGAGAAGACATTTCCACTTTCGGAGAAGATACGAGCAGTCTCAATTAACCGTCTATTGCAGGATATCTCCCCTGTGTAAAGAACCTTTTTCAGCCTGTTTTGACTACGTTTTGTCACTCTGACGCCGCCTTGGGATCAGATTTCCCGGGCTGTAGAGAGTGTATGTGAGAAGAGGACAATAGACTCAAGGTGACCAATGAATTGCCCGTGTCACGTTATGACGGGCTTATGGGTTGCCTCTAAGATTTTTTATCAAGGATGGCCTGCAGCTGAATAACTGTCTCCTTGTCTTTGGCACGCCCCATGGCTTTCTTGGCAACAATCAAGGCATCAAGTGATAGAACCCTGAATTTCTGGTTGTTCATACCCTTGATTGTGACGCTACATTTCCTGACCTTTTTAAAGTTGCCGATACCGAGTACAGAACTCAGGCAATCGAGAATGCCAATGTCGGTATTAAGATAAAGATTATTAAGGCCCTTGCAAAATTCCGGTGTTATTTGAAGCGGAATACGTTTTGGAGTCAAACGATGAACTGGATGAAGATCCTCAATGGCTTTTTGGAGTTTCTTGAGGTTTGTTTCAGAGAATTCACAGCAAATATCAATATCCTGGGTTACAAGAGTGCTTCCATGAGTTACGGCAGCGAAGCCGCCTATGATCACAAAATCAACATGGTGTACCGACAATCTATGAAGGATATCAATAAGATTACCGGTCATTCAAGTTTCTCCCGGCGGTGCTGAGCATTATAAGCGCATGTCGTGCCATTTCGTGTCTCATGATGCGCTTGATTGGCGATATCCGCAGGTTGTTTTCGATAAGCGACATATCAACTCCATGCTCTTCGGCGATTTTCCATGCAGAATGACGTGACGACGTAATCGCATTTCGTGAGTTTTTCCGGATCATTTTCATGAATAAAGGGTAAGCGCCGCGGGTGGCGTAGTCAACAGTGAAAAGGGATACATCCGTTTATGAGAGTAAATCCTAGTACTCCGGAAGATCAGAAAAGAATCTCGACGTTCTTCAGTGTGCGCGCCGCTTTTTCGAAAGTGACGATACAGGAGGCGCCACCTTGCAAATATTGCTCATGGATCAATCTGTCCACAAAGCCAGGCTTGGCTGTTGCCAGTCCTGGTGTAGCCAGAACCTTGGCAACGACTCCATCGGCGGAGACGTCGCCACTGGCCAGTAACAGCGTAAGATGCCGCAGTGCTTCCGCTTTGGAGACGCCGAAGTGATGTTGAAGTGCGAAATAGGCTTCGCTGATCACCAAGTCCGAAATGACCGCCGCAGTTCCAGAAGCTTTGGCTTTACGCAGCCACTCAAGGGCGGTACGAGCCTGACCGGCCGGCTCGCCTATCAAGAGTCGTAGTACAACCGAGGTGTCCATGCCTGCCGTCACTATATTAATTCCTCCCTGGCTCGGCCCCGCGAGATACTGCGGCGGATTGCGACCATATCGTATTGTCCGCTGGCATTATGTGCATATTTGCGTAGGGATGCAAACCATGTCGGGAGGTTTTGATCCCCGGTTTTGAACGGTTTTTTGTCCAAATACGCTGGCATATCGCTCTGATCCACCCAAGCGCTGAAGAGTTTGATGGCTACATCCCGGACTGGCCGTCCTTCGATGGCGCTCTTTGCCTTAACCTTGCGGTATATCATTTCTGGAATATCTATCGTCGTTTTCATATTAGCAATATAACTGTATTACCATATTACTGTCAAGAAAGGAATAAATCTCCCCGGCAAGGGAGAATAAAGGGTGTAATTCAAAGATGCGGGTTAATTCTCCATTTTCCGCGTCCGCGGATCGCGGCCACAGAAGAAAACGGCTTTTTTCTGTTTTGTAGCCGCCCTCCACAGCCGAAATACATCGATGCCTGCGCGCGCTTCCTCTTTATGGCATCTGGACTGCTATAATATGATTTATGAGCGATTGGACATCGCGTGTTCAAATTGAATTCTCCAGGAATCCTCAGGAATTTGTTAATTTCCTGCTTTCCCGCCATTTTCTCAAAGGGAATGCCCGTGAAGCGCTTACTGATTATATTCTAGCCCATCAGGATGTTCCTGGAATCGGTGAAATGTTCTGGATTCTACTCTTACCCCGACGCTTGAGCGTTGTCGCGGTTGAGGGCTGTTGCAATCTAGCCTGTCGCATGTGTGGAGGGAGCCGGGGCAAACTTAGTTACCTTGAAGTGGCCCGTCTTGAGAAAATGCTGATCAATACCCCAACAGTCGAACTGGTAACGTTTGTTGCCGGCAACAGTGAACCTCTAATGAATCCCGAACTTGCCGGAAATCTGCGTTTGACGAGGGAACACAAGGCCAATTGGGATATAGTCACCAATGGACATCTTTTGAACGACAGGATGATAGATGTTATGGTGTCTGATCCAGGTGCTTCACGTCTCAACATATCTCTAGACGCCTGCAGACCTGCAACTTATCAGGCAATTCGTAGAGCATCGCTTGACAGGGTTCTTGGAAATCTAAGAAATTTTCGTGATGCCAAACGCAGTCGCGGGGTGAAGTATCCGGCGATGTCTCTGCTGATGGTAGGCATGGAGGACAACATCGAGCAGTTGCCGGAATTTGTGGAATTGGCAGCGGAGCTTGAGGCTGAGCGGGTGTTGTTGAGTCACATGCTTCGTGACTATATGCCTGGTGATTTTATGCGTAATGTAAATTGGCCCCAGGCTATCAAAGATGCGCAGCAAGTTGCTTCACGTTCAGGAGTTAGATTGGAGTTGCCTGCAGATGTTGTAATTGCCGGACAGTCTCTGGACAGGAAGGGAGAAAGGCGGGATGGAGCAACTGGTGCAGGGCCAAAGACGAACCTGGCAGAATCAAGTTCCAAGGTAGAGATCCCTGAAGATCAGAAATTCCTGAGTTGTAAGGGATGCCCCTGGCTGCAGGATGTGCATGTTCAACTGAATGGCGTCATGAATCCATGCTGTAACGTAGGGGTGGATATAGGAAACATTTATGATGGTCCTCTTTTCCGCAATGTAAAGTATCTGCGTTCACGAATTGCCCACACCAGGGGGTTATTATATCCGGAATGCATGAAGAACCTGAATTGTGAATACGTTGCCGAGATCAAAAGGTTGAAAATCATTCCGCCATTTATCGAGAATACGGAGATGCCTGCAGCCGTGGCGTAATACCCGCGCTTAATATGGGGTTGGCTGAGTGCCGTATTAGTTCTCGGCAGGACTTTGCAGGTAGTTAATCGGCGGGCTTTTCCTTCCTGTCCAGTTTGTGCCTTCTTTGCCGTGTGGGATATGGACAGTCAGTTCAGGCAAAAGTATTTTCATTGTCGGATGCCATTGTTCCTGGAAGGCGTAATCAATATCACAGGCGGTCTCGAACTCCTCGCTGAAAATTTTTCCATTATGGCTGGTCAGGTTCTCCGATCTGGCGTTAACAAGCTGGAAATACCCCCAAGGCATACGGTTGCGACCCGGCTGATTGAATGGCAGTGAGTTGGTCACTTGAGGGTTTTTAATAAACGACGTGAGCCATTCTTCAGTATGCTTTTCAGGAGCGTCTACACGGGTTGCGTAGTACAGACAGTCCGGGTGAAGCATACGTTGCGTTACCCGTTGGCGCATATTGGGGAGGAAGAGGATGTCTGCGTCGGTGATAAGCAGCCAGTCATCCATATCCAGAGCTGTCACTCCGTCGTTGAGCATTTTGCCTTTGTTAAATCCTGCTGAGCTGTCACGATACCGGTCGGATATGATCAGTCTGGCATTATGCTGTCGGGCGATCTCCTGTGTTCTGGTATCTGCGGATGATGTTACTATGGCAATGTTGTCAAATTGTTCCCGGTTCCACGAAAGCGTCCATGATAAAATATCGCTGTAGCCGGCGCACACAATGATGGCTTCCAGTTTGCGTGGAAGTGTGATTCGTTTTGGCGTATGCAGGATTTTCGTAGAGCGGGCCTGAATTGTTGATGCAATATTGGCTTGAGATACAGGAGTTATGGTCATGCTTTGACTGGGCCGTATAAGCTGAACCCGTTCTCCATATTCTTTCTTACAGCGTTCCGCGAGTATATCTTCGATTGAGTCAGTTGCCAGCAGCACTGCCGAAAAATCTGTGTTTGAGAAATCAGAAGGTTTCCTTACGGGAATCCCGTTGAGTGTCTGTTCCTCTGTCGCGTTATCATCTGCGACTCCCAGGATGCTTGGCCCGTATGACATGCCGTCGATGCAGTTCAGAAACCGTTGCAAGAATCGTCCAGCCCCGAAACAAATAATTGGTTTGGAGCTTTGGGGCGGGAATTGCCGGCTCAGTTCCATCCACATCGATCGCATGAGGTCGTTTTCGCGTATCAGTTGACCGTCGGGCGTGAAGGCCGGGAATTGGTTGGGTGGTTCAGATGGTATTACCTGATTTCTTTTATTTTGTTCATCGACCTGGTCGTTTGCCTTTATCAGGAGAATCTGCTTTTCAATTTGTGCCCGGGTAAAGTAGTTGTTTCCTATTTCGATACAACGTTGCGCAATCGCTTGCAGCTCGTTTTCTGGAATAGAGTCAAACTGTTTGAGCATTGCGAGTTCCACAGGTTCCTCACCAAGAAGGAATACGGTATTACGGTAGTCAATCTTGTCTGCGAAAGGCAGGGTTATTGCATTACCTGTCAGTACCGGAATCCGTCCTGTCCGGAGACATAGAGATAGCCATGAGGGCGCATCTTTTTCGGATCCGCGAAAAGCGACTATGCGGGAATTCAGAATGGCTGCGGTAACAGATTCATTACTGACCGACAGGACAGGGATGGCCAGTTGATTGATTATTTCAGGTACGCTTGCCAGGTCTGAACATAGCCATGTAATAAAACTTTCAGGGACTGCAGCTGCATTAGCGGGGAGGGGAAATTCGACCGGTATGACATGGATATTTGGTTGGTAATAGAGCTGGATCAATCGTGTGGTAAAGACAAGTTGACTGTTATGTCCGGTTTTAGTGCCGGAATTTGCGTTAGTAGTAGATACGGGTGCTGACATATGTTAATGACCCGGATTTGGTAATATTTTCATAAATCGCCCTTCAGGGTACTGACGGTACAATTCCACAACGTTACAGGCATTTCCCCAGAGTTCTTTGCAGCGGTTCTTGAGAATCTCGGTCATTCTGCCCGGGTCTACGGAGAGGACTACCGTATCGAATGAATTTCTATCGGCAGTCTGAGGTTGCATTACGGGAATACCGTTTATTTCCTGGCAGAACGGGTTGTCGTCAAAAATAGCCACAGGCGCCGGGAGCTTTTTAATTTCCAGAAGTTGAAGGAACCAGCGTGTGTGGTGTCCGGCGCCGTAGAGTGCAATCTTTCTGTGGCAATCCTGAAGGGCCTGCCAGAGAGATACGGCGTGCGCGGCCATTTCCCGGCCTGTTTGTTTGCGTTCCGCCAGCGCATCCGGTTGCAGGAAGAACCAGTGCATATCTATTTGTTTACCGTCAGGCCAGTGTTCCGGTTTGCTGGGATTTACCGGGTCACTGCTGGAAATATTTTTCATCAGATCGCGAACTGCATGCGCTCTCGGGTGGAACAGCGAGCAAAAAGCGGTGGCGCGTAGATCGTCCGGAGATTGATTGTGAGCCGTATGGATCAGAGGACGGTGGCCCAGTCCCCATGTGTTGTGGCGGTTGAACAGGTAAATACAGCCTGGATTGAGTATCCAGCGTTTCAGCTGGTCTGCAAAACCTTTCGACAGCACCACGTCTTCATCCAGAACGGCGACCCAGCTTTTCGGGTTCAGTTGTTTTACGGCTGCTGCGATGAGTGCATCACGCGACGCGCTTGGTACGGTTAAGACGCTGATGTTCGATGCCGGATGTTTCATGTCGTCCGGATTGGAGTTCAACGCCAGGATGACATTGGTGAACTGTTCGGCGGCTGACTGGGCGAGGTGTTGTATGGTTTTGCCGTTTCGCGAGACTATTATTGCATCAATATGCTGTGGATATAGCGAGTGGTTAGTGCCATTTATACGTTGTTTATTATCTTCTTCAGGCAGATACCATTCGTTTGACGGTTTGCATTTGTATGTTTCCGGATTATAGCCGGTTGTATTTATGACTTCCACTCTGTGCTCGCGGGTTTTCGGACTATTGGCGGCGGTAAGTTTTTCGAACATAGTTGGCGAGACGTCGTCTGTTTCCTCGTTGGCACGCCGCCTGGGTACCTGGAGTGCGGCTCCACAGAGTTCGCACCACTTGAGCTGGTCGCCGAACTCAGCGGGTGTGCGTTTCCACCAGTCGGGTTCGATCGGCCAGCCGCCTGGTCCGTCAAAGAGCATATCCAGCGAGGCGGCCACTTCGCAGAAGAAAGCCCCTTTAGGCGTGATGGAGGAACTCCAGAGATTCTGGATCCAGCATTTGTCCCGGAGTTTTATCCATTCATCATCAGGTATTCCGAGATCTTTCCGCGCTACCAGCAGTGCCTGATGCATGCCGGGATTGGTATGATCATTAAGGCACTGGTATGAGAAGGTGTCCTGTATGATTTCAAAATGTTCGTAGTATTTATTTCCGAGTGATGAGAAGAGGCCGCGACGTTTTGTGGTATCGAACGCCAGATTCTCTTCGGCGTGTTCGGTAAAGTTTTCAAGCGGTTTCCGGGCGAATTCGAAATTCTGTTTCGGGCCAATTTTGCTGCGGTAATATTCGATAAATTTTTCAAAATCGGGATGGATTGTCGGCTCGCCGCCCATGATGCCTACCATTCCGGGATGCTTCACCAGTGAATCCACGGCTTTCTTGAAAGTGTTAAGATCCATGAAAAAAGGTTTATCATGATGTCCACAGTGGCGTGTGCAGTTGGAACACCTGTGTATGCAGGCGTTCGTAATGTCTATCTGAATAATTTTCTGATCAGCCGGTGATTTCATAGTGATAATAATCAGTCGAAGGCAGCAAGTTTAGGCAAATACTGATCTGCACGGGCATCCTCCTGATCTCGTTTTTTATGCGGATAGCAATTCCTGCAGCAACCTCAATTGTACCTGACGTTTTCGAGCATCCATACTGCGAATGTTCATAAGCTTCCACTGCAGTGCCGGCATTCGTTCCAGATTCTCGATACCAAGGACACTCCAGTCCGGATCGCCTGACTTCATGGAGAGCAGAAATGTCTTCTCGCTGTTGTCCAGAGACGGAACCAGGATGTCTATGAGCTTTTCACGGGTACAGACAAGCTCATCAAGAGTTACAGGCTCCATGGTCATGCCGACGAACTGTCGTTCGAAGGCATCGGTCATGTCGATTAGGTTTGGTTGCAGGAGTTCATGGATCGGGCGTGTGTGGCTGGCAAGATAGACGACAAATGCGCGACGGATGGCAGGCGTAAGGCCTTCGTCCATCAACAGAAGGCGGATGTCGAACAGATCCCTCGGATGTTGCCGGTCGAGAGCTGCACACAGTTTTCCGCCGTAAAGATCGGCGTTAGCCAGCGTCTGTATCCTGGCGCTTGATCTAAAGCGCTTCTGGGCGAGAGGGGAAAGTTCTCGGACAGTGGGGGCAGAAAGGGCGCCACGCAAAACAAGATTGGGCTCAATCTTGACCTCCGTGTAATCCGTTGCAACGGATAGCTTGGCGGCATATCCCTGCACGTGCCGCACTGCAACGCGAGTGCCGGGAATTAAGCTTTCAATCTCTGTCTTGATATGCTGGAGGGTATCGCTGATTTCCTGGAGTGACTCATCGCGTGACTTCAAAGGAAGGTAAGTTAGATCGATATCCACGGATACCCTGGGCAAATCGTGAACAAACAGATTGATTGCCGTTCCGCCCTTAAGGGCGAAGCAGTTATGCTTCGCAACTTCAGGAAGACAGCGAATACCAAGAAAGACTTGCGCTTGGAATCGGGGATCAAACATTTGGCAGTTCCTCCGGTCCTGGAACCGTGATCAGGTACTTGGGATCGAGAACGCCCCCTTTGAACACCTGCCGCTTTCCGGCGCCAAGATCCACCTTCGTGACGTCAATCCGGTTCATCCAGGTGTGCTGGCAGTGTTCGCCTGACCAGAGGAGCAATCGCTTGGCCTTAACTGAAGTACATAGCTCCAGCAACTGCTGCAATATACCTGGACGGAGGGTAGACAACCCCTCCATGAGCAGGATGGCATGTTCGAGGGCACTGTTGCTCTGTATGAGTTGCAGTTCCTCCAGTATAGCCCTCTCTGGGGGAGATATCTGCACAGAGAACCCGCCACAGTCGAGCTGTGTGATGCTATCGCCAGGGAGAGAGGAGAATAACCCAAGACGGCGATGGTTAAGAATGACAGACCACTTATGCGTGGTGAACCACCTGGGGAGACTCTCCCTTTGGTCGCTGACAAGCGTCACGCTTCGTCCCGTGCCAAGCGGGACGAAGTGAGCTCGTCCCTGTAGCTCCAAGGCGCTTACCGCTGCAACGTGTACCGTCAATCCGAGTTGGGATTGAAGTGCATGGACGCCACCAAGCCAATCAGGGGATTCACCAACCCTTGCGAAAGCGCCTACACCGAGTTTTTGCAGCCAGCCGTTCTTGACGTACATCCTTGCAAGCTGTGGCGATATAGCGAGTTCCTGCAGGCGAGTGGTCGTCACCACTCCATTTCTATGTATAGCCTGCAATAGCTTGTTTAGCTTTGTCTTGTGATGTATACTCAAGGTTTATTCTCTTTTCCTATAACAAACCAAGTGCGCTATTCAGTTCGTTAAAACAATTAAAGATAAACCATAGATTTATTATTGTCAACGTTTTCAAACCCAGCCTACGAGCAAAGATACCATGCCCCGAAATCCATCAAGTGAATCCACGGCCTTCTTGAAAGTGTTAAGATCCATGAAAAAAGGTTTATCATGATGACCGCAATGGCGCGTGCAGTTGGAACATTTATGGATGCACGCGTTTGTGATGTCGATCTGTATTATTTTCTGTTCAGCTGGTGATTTCATAACGATAATTATTAGTCGAAGATAGCAAGTTCAGGCAACCAAGGCAAATAGCTTCCAGTTCTCCGGCTTCTGTTGCGGCCTGATGTGCTGGCTTTATAGGAGTTATGGTCATTTTGCCGCAGCACGTTGTTCGTCGGATGTTGTTTGGAGAAGGAAATCGAGCAGGTGCATGCGCCGGACGCCTTCATGATCGTCGCCAAACAGTGGATCCATGCTGAGCACAAGTTTGGGATAGTTGTCAGGCGTTTCCTGAAGGGGCTTGAACTCGCGTTGTACGGTTTCAGGTGTGGCCAGCAGATACGCGACTTGGATGTATATTTTTTCCTTTTCTCTTAAGGCTATGAAGTCAATCTCCCGGTTGCCCCATTTGCCGATTGCTACGTTGTAGCCTCTTCTGCGCAGTTCCAGGTAGACTACGTTCTCCAGTAGGTGCGAGATGTCAGATTCCCGATAACCCAGCAGGGCGTGGCGCAGACCGAGGTCTCCAATGTAATGCTTGTCGTACGTTTCGAGGAGCCGTCGTCCTTTGATGTCATAACGTGCCGCTTTGTGGGTGATCAAGGCCTCCTGGAAGTACCCGAGATAGTTGATTACCGTATCGACGCCAACATGCAGGCGTTGAGACTTCAAATGTGCGGCGATACGGTTGGCCGAGATGGGTTGTCCGACATTATCGAATACGAAACGGATTATATTTTCGAGCAGTGGCACTTGACGTATGGAATGCCGGCTTACAATGTCTTTGAGTAATATTGTGCTGTAAATGGAGTTTAGACATTGGAAAATGACCTCGTCGGTCATTTCCATGTGGTGCAGCACTGGAAGTCCTCCATATCGCAGGAATCGGAGGAATTCCGTTTCACGGTTTTCGACGGCCCGACCTCGGAATGTCAGGAATTCCGAGAAACCCAGGCCGAAGATAGGGAATTCGATATAACGTCCGGACAGCCGGGTTGCCAATTCTGAGGAAAGGAGCTGTGCGTTGGAACCGGTTAGCACAATATCCATGTCGCCTTTACCTGCCAGAGAGCCTATTGCGCGTTCCCATTTTTCTATGAGTTGAACCTCGTCGATCAGGAGAGTCCTGGGTCCCTTGCATTTCTTGAAGGTGGCGATGACAAACTCGTGCAGGTTATGGTCTGTTCGGATGGTGTCGAAATCAAGGGATTCCTTGTCGATGAAGCAAATGTTTGAATGTTTTGTGCCTTTTTTCAGAAGCTCGTCGTGTAGCAGGTGCAGCAGACAACTCTTGCCGACGCGTCGCATTCCTGTGAGGATCTTGACCATCGGGCGGCCCATGAACGGTTGAATCCGTTTTGTGTAGAGATTTCTTGTATGGACGATGGATGTGTTATTTTGTGACATTTGTAGGATATAACCAAAACTATCAGACAGGTGTCAACTGCATATCTTCGTCCTTCCACCTGTGCATTTTCAGGATCACCGTTTCAGTGGCGCGGTCCGCCCTCAGCTTGATATCGTGTTGAGTGGTGCTGTCACCTGGTTCCAGGCTGTCTGCTGTTCCCACCACAACCGACCGGTTTCTAGTGTTGCGACCTGACGTGAATTCTGTGCGTCGCTGCGTAAAATTCAGGTCCTAAATTATTTCTTTGTGAACAAGCTTGCATACTCTACATGCGGAAAGACATCAAGTGCGGAGCCGGGAGTGGCGTTAAATATCTCGAATCCGTGTAGCTTGGCGCTTTGACGCGCGCTCATAAATGCCAGTCTTTGCAGGTCCAGATGGGGTTGGTGCAGGAACCGACCTTCGGGAATGTATGAAGGGTCAAAATGATTCTGATCTTTTCCCTTTTGCCACCAGACCTCGCTGTGTGGTTCCGGGGCAACGTTTGACTGAGTAAAACGGAAATCGACTCCAATGAGATAAATGGGAGAACATCCCATAATTGCCGCAAGCTGGAGCAGAACATATGTCACCGTGCGTCCGGAAAAAAGAAGGTCGGGATAAATGCTGAACAATGGATATGTACTGGTGAAATTAGTTCTAAAGAGTTGGATAGGACACACGTCAGTATCGTTTGGATCGGCGAATTTAAGCATATCCGCAGGAACAAACTTGACGGTTCCCCGCATTTTCTTCCAACCTTCCGACTGCCATCCCCCGACTTCCATGTCTTCGACTCCCCAGAACGGAAACTGGACACCCCATTTTTCAAAACCGATGAAACACCGGTTTGATCCGATAACGATCTCACCGGCCAGGCGGCTCATGTCGATCTTATTCAATGAGGGACCATTTCCAACGACGAAACAACGCTGTCCTTTCATGGTCCCGGCGTATTCGTCCAGTCGATGATGTTTTGCGGCTGCCGTCCATGTTGTGGTCGCCATGCCGTGTTCAATATTTATGACCTGAATACAGGTTGTTTTTGATGTCTTGCAGATTCCGGTGATTCTTTTGATGGCTTCTACTGGACCGTTCATACAGATAAGAATGGCATCCAGTTCTTTCACGCTGTCGGGTTCAGGCAGTACTGGTATTCCCAGAATCCGTTTGCCGGCAAGGGCGCGATCATAGAAAGAGACGATTTTTACGGGAGAATCAAGAAGAGCGCGGGCGACAAAATCTCCATTTATTCCGGCACCCCATATGGCCACTGTTTTAGCCTTGGCGGCAAGGAGGCGGCTTAGAATTTCAGTTCTCTGTTGTGCGAGCGAAAACAGACTTCCGTAAACGTTTATGGCTGGTGTGGTGTTGTCTGTATTCATATGGTTATTCCAAGGTCATGTAGAATATTGCTGACGGCAGCGCTTTCCATGTCCCGACGGCATTGCCGTGTGTTGCTGCTGATATGGGGCGTCAACATCACCTGTGGATAGCGAATCAATGGACCGCTGTACGGTTCTTCAGGAAAGACATCGAACCAGGCTGAGCGCACCTTGCCGGAATCAAGAGCGGCAATCAGGGCGGGTTCATCAACGAGTGCGCCACGTGCAGAATTCAGGAGAATAACTCCATCACGCATCCTGCAAAACTCATCCGGGCCAATAAGTCGGGCGGTGCCTGCCACATGAAGAGAGATAATATCAGCCCGTTTAAGCCCTTCTTCTAATGTAACCCTTTGTACTCCGTTGGGCAGGGGACCATCAGAAAGAACGGGGTCGTAAGCGATGAGTTTGGGACGGAATGGCACAAGAAGTTCGGAAACACGCCGGCCAATACGACCGAATCCCGCGATAAAGATGGTTGTTCCGGAAAGACCGTCGCCCATTATTTTTTTCCAGGTGCCGGCATGCATTGTTTCGTTTAATGGAATCAGTCGACGAGCGAGTGTCAGCATTGCTGAAACTGTTATCTCTGCCACTGCGTCTGTCGGCCCTTCAGGTGTATTGGAGACTTTTATTCCCTTCTCTGCTGCAGTGACCTGATCCACATTGTCCATTCCGCTTCCGACCCTGGCAATGGCTTTCAGATGAGGGGCCGCAGAGAGCACGTTGCGATTCAGCGGTTCTAGGCCGGCAATCAGACCGTCAACATCACGAATAAATTCAATTGTTTCATCTTCGGTCAATTTACGGCGGAACGGATTGAGTGTTACCTGAATACCGGCTTTTTCAAGCCGTTCAAGAGGGGTACGATCTTCCTCGGCAAAGAGTGATGTTCCGATGGCTATTTTCATGGTTGCAGGATTTTTACAGGCAACTTGATGACGACTTTTTTAACTGATTTGTTTCCAGGAACCATTAATTTGGGCATATGCGGTTCACCGGCAAATAGTATTGTGAAATATCCCTGACAATTATTCACCCAACCATGAATTGTATCAGGGGTCTTGAAGTGTTCGACCTCCTTAACAGGATCATAGTCGTTTAATGAGGCGAGGCTTTCAGGGGTGGAGATTTCTATTCCTTCTGCTCCGGCGACAGTGAACTGTATATCAATCGTTTCCCGATGGCTTTCAAACTTTGCCAGCTCTCGTGGTATGAGGTCATAACTCATGACCTTTGCATGGAATCCGTCGCAATAGAGGGTGTGTATTCCTTCATCAGCCGTGGAAGCGTGAGTTTCCAGCCATGAAAAAGCTGTTTTCCAGGCTTTGTGTGAGGCCATTCCTGGAATATTCTTCCAATCCCGCAATCGACAATGAATCATCGGTGCAACGCTCCATATCGTAACTAAACATATATCAAGGATGGCTTTTCATGGCCAGTAGAGATTCGGCCATGCGTAGATCATCTTCGGTCTTGATGATGTGCCCGGCGGCCCTGTCTATGGGGAAAAAACCAACCTTACCAGAATAAGTCGAACATCGCCCGGCATGCGCGGCTTCCTTGTATGTGATCGATCGCCATGCCGAGATGCTCCAGGTGATTCGCTGTATGGGTTCAAGTTCCTGGGAGTTGGTCTTGCGGTCAAAAGTGAAATTCATTGGTTTTCCGCCCATGGCACATTCGATCTGCTCCAATACCACGCTCAACCCAGTGTCAAAACCGCCGTCAATCACGAAGCGTGTGAAATCCCGGGTCTGTCCGGCGGTAAGCAGGGGGGCTATACTGTGCACTTGAACCAGGTAATCACAAGTGTGTTTATCAAGGAATTCCAGGACAAACTGCTCGCTTGTAGCCTGGTTGTTGCCGAGTGCTTCCGGGCGCTGGTGAAACTGTACACCTTCGTCAGTTGCGATTTCTCCGAAACGGGGATGCTCGGAATTCACCCAAATTTCATTGAAGCTTCCCGTATCCCTGCATTTCCTGATAGCCCTGGTGATAAGCGGTATACCACCGAGTAATTGCAGGTTTTTCTGTTTCAGTCGTTGGCTGCCCATGCGGGCAGGAATCATGGCGATGACATGCATGGTGACTTACGCCGATTCTTGTTGGCAGTCCGTTGGTTGGAGACTGTACATGATTTTTCTTTTGCAGCCTTTAGCGGGAGCTTCTGGTCATCGGAGCGATTATTGATATCAATATTTAAAGGTTCAAAGTTGTTTTGGGGCTCGGAAGATTGTTTAGGTATGTCGCCTACCATCAGGTCCACCCAGTAGTGAAGAAGTGCTGCGTGGCAGGTTTCGGCTTCCCCATAGGTAAGCGCCGGCACGTAAAAATTGATATGACCACATGAACGTAACGGATTATCGGATTTCATTGCTGAGAAAGTAATAACCTTCATCCTTCGCTCAAGTGCGCTGTTCACCGCTTTAATGATGTTCGGTGACGATCCTGAACTACTGATGGCAATCAGCAGATCGTCCTGATCCGCGAACCGCTCCAAGGGCGTTGAGAAGATGTCATGGGCCCCGATATCGTTTGCCACGGCTGTGATGAGCGAGAGATCCGTGAATACTTGTGTCCTAAGGTTCCCGTTTTTGCAAAGGTCTGCGGCAATATGGCTGGCCATGGATGCACTTGCCCCGTTACCTATGAGATAGACCGTTCCGCCATGCGTTTGCGTCATGCGTGTCCAGAGTAATAGCTTGGCAAATCCCTGATCGGCATTAATCGGTTGCAGGCCGCCATTGGCTATTTCGGTATGAATCAACATATCCTGAATCCTGTTCATACGTCCCGTAAAACGACTTACTGGCATTTCTGTTGATGTGACGGGAGCGGTTTGCTTGATGGGTTGAATATGCTGCGTTTCATTCTTTTCTGTCGCCGAACGTACTGCAGGAGCACTCACCGCGAATTCCTCTGGCGCATACTCAGGCAGGTCCTTGTCGGCATTGGTATAAATCTTCTCCACCACTGTCATAAGTTTTTCTGCATCGTCGATGCTACCTACCCGTATCTTGCCGTTATGCTGGATAGCGTTTGTGAACTCTTCGACCTCGCGGGCGAAAGAGTGATCCTGGTCGAACACCAGGCGTTCTTCATGAGTATGCCGTGCTTGTGGTGCGGGGCTCCGGTTGAGGGCAATTGACAATTCCTCCTTGGCGTAGTTATTTGTATATCCCCCCGACGCCGATAGAATACCATTGACGACCATGTAGCCGCGCTCGAGAAAGAGTTCAAGGGAGAACAGTTGCCGCCACTGTGTCATCGTACTGTGCAGGGAGGCGGTCTGTCCCTGGCGGTTGCGGAAGATGGCGAAAACATTGTCTTCGATATCCCAGTTCCAGTATTGGCTGGAAGAGAAAGCCTTTACTTCATCGAAGTTGTTACAGAAGAGGAGAAAGAGATCGAGCATGTGGATGCCCTGATCAAGGAGGATACCTCCACCGGCAAGTTTGCGGTTGGCGCGCCATGTTTTGGCGAACTGCGCATCCACGCTCTTGCCGTACCGGCCTCGAACCCATAGAATGCGACCATATTTGCCGGTGTCTACGCGTCTTTTTGCCTCAAGGATGGCGTCATGATATCTGTGATTAAATCCGAATTTAAGTTTAAGTCCCTTGTTGCGCTCCAGGGCAGCTCTCATATCCCGTACTTCAGCAAGTGATATTCCGGGCGGCTTTTCGCAAAAAACGTCCTTGTGTTCGTCAAGCGAAGAGACGACAAGGTCCTTGATCATGTAGTTTGGGGTGCAGATACAGACGGCATCAATGTCGGGATTGCGAATGATCTCATATGGGTCGGATGTGAATGGAATATCCGAACCGTTAGGATTATAGGTGTCGCAAAGTGCAACAACCTGGCAATCAGGGGTTTGCGAAAAAAGATGACGGCGAATTACACCCATCTTGCCAGCAGATCCAATAATACCGATCTTTAACATACTGTTTCCCTTAAAATCATGGTTCTTATGTGTATTTAAGGTAAGCAAACGAGGTGCCATGGAGGCATGAAGTACACAAAGGTATTAGCCTTCTTGGTGTTCATAGTGTCCTGGTGGGTGATCATCCTGCGCGTCGCGTCGGATTCCTGCCGGACATACTTCTCATTTTTTGCTTTCTAGGGCGTTGAGTAAATCGATGGATGCGGCGGCTTTCGTCAAGCAGGCGTTAGGTACTCTACTGGATGGTTCGATAGAGATCACTCCTCCAGCGCCCTGGACTATTGCCGCGCCGGCGGCGATGTCCCAAAGCATAATATCCCGTTCCATATATGCATCGGTACGACCGCAGGCCACGTAGGCCATGGAAAGGGCTGCTGTCCCGAGTAAACGAATTTTCTTGAAACGCTGTACTGATTCCAGGAATTGCTGCAACGGGGCAGTATTGTGGTCGCTGTTGGCGGGAAACCCTGTGGCAAGGATTGCAAGTTGTGGATCAGTTGTCCCGCTGACTTTTATCGACTGATATCCCATAAATGCGCCAAAACCAGATCCGCCGTGGAAAAGTTCATCACGCCAGAAATCGTAAATTACACCGTAGACCGGTTTGTTGTTTTGCCATAGTCCGATTGATACGGCTGACAAAGGGGTTCCACGCGAATAATTTACTGTTCCGTCCAGCGGATCTACAATCCAGAGATATTCTTTGTCTGGAGGGACAGAAGAGATGGAAGATTTACCACAAAGTTCACCAAGACCACGAAGGGAAGAGGAAGACTCACCACTGAGCCGTGGAGAAGAGTTGGGGTTGGTAGCTTTCAGTTCGCCAGCCTCTTCAGACAGGATCGGGTAAGGTGATCCTTCTTTGAGTATTTTCAGGATTACCGTTTCAGCGGCGCGGTCCGCCTGCAGCTTGATATCGTGTTGAGTGACACTTGTCACCTGGTTCCAGGCTGCCCGCTGTTTCCGCAGCAAACGTCCAGCTTCCATTGCCGCCTGCTGCGCCAAGGCAAAGTCACTTGGTACTGTAGAATGTCTATTCATTGTTAAATACCCGGCTCTGCAGCGCAACGTTAACTTTTCTGATAAGGGCCGGGTGGTAACCCCTCGTAAAGGTCGATCAATGGAATTTTATCGCCATATAGTTCTACGCAACGTTTTTTCATCGCTTCTTGCCTGCAGTCTGATGAGATTATGATAGCATCACAGGTCGATGGGTCAAAGCTAGACGCTAAAATTGCATGTTTCTTCCAAAATAAAATATTCATATCTGGGACATCATCCAGAACTGCCACAACATTAACAGGGATATCGGCTGCGGTTATTGTTTCCAGCCATTTAGTATGCTTGCCTGCACCGAACACAGCAAAGCGACTAGTTTTTGAAAACTTAAAGAAATTGATAACCATTGGTTTTATATCAAATCTTGCTCCAGCCAACCTTTTCGGATTGGTTGCATGGTCATATTTCTTAGCGTCGACCAGACACTCCAGATATCCGAAATGACGTGTAATCCAGAGGAGTGCAGCAGGAGAACTACGCCATAATATTTTCATAGCTTTAATACGCAGTGACAGATCTCTCATAGTTTTTCTTCTCCAGGTGGATTATTCACTGAGATTATGACTTATCTCATCCAGACATAGGTTGTTCGTTCCACTGAGGTTCTCCGTGAATTTGATTCCTTTAGGCCCCAAGTTGTATAAGCCGGGAGGTTGTTTGCCGGCAAAGAACTGTTGTGCAAAAGGCAATATATCGATGGTGTGTATACGCTCCATGCAAAGTGTGGATAAATACTTACACTCCCAGTTACAGTCAAAACACTTCATTGCATGGGTGATGATAGCCTGATTATGGTTCCCCGGCCATGGGAAGAATCGCGGAATTGTGCCACCGCCAACAATGATAAGATTGTAGGGCACCGTAAGGGACGCTAAATGCGAAATACCCGTGTCATTTCCCATGTAATGTGTGGTTGATTGATAAAGTGTTAAAAGCTCGGTTAGCGTTAACTCCCCCATATGATTTTTCATGCCCGGGAAATTGTTACAGAATAAATCGACTTCATTGGAGAATCTGTTGTCGCCGACTATATGAACCTTATAACCATCTGTGTAAAACAACTCTGCAATTTTGAGCCATTTTAAGTAATTCCAGCCGTTTTTGCCGCTTGACGATAACCCTATAACCAATGACTTCGGAATCCGCTTACGTTGGGCCGGCATGTTTAGTTGTGGGATCGGATTGATTTCTTTCCCAAGTGCAAATCGCAGACAGTTTCTGTAATAATCGGCTTCATTTGTCAGGGGTATATTGTCAACAATATGATTCCATCCTTGGCTGTATTCCTCAGCCTCGGCTTGAGTTGCATTGCCCGGGTATTTCCAGAAGCAGAATTTCTGCTCAGCATTTACGAGGCGCTGTAGAACAAGTGTGCTTTGCCTGATGTAACGCCGCAAAGAGATTGCAACAGGGTATTGCTGTTCCATCAGTTTGAGCATTATGATGTCGTCAACCGGGCTATCGCAAAAAGCCGGATTTGTACCCAAAGCGATATTGTCCCGGCTGGTGTATATGATCCGATTGACACCAGGGATTAATGATGCGATTTCCTCGTTCTCGCGGCAGGTAACCAGATCGACGCCATTATATATCTCAGCCAATCCTGAAATAATTCCGGAGGCCAGTATTAGGTCGCCGATACCGTCGTTTTTGATGACTAGACAGGACATGATATTTTATCGAATACGTCTGGCAATAAGTTCGAAGCTGTAAATATGGCTTGGTGATTTTTCGTGAATGATTTCCATGTCGCCACGTTTTAGCAGGATTGATTTCACCAGATCCAGAGAGAAATCCAGATGAACGTGATGTACATTTGGCGGTTTGTTCTGGCTTTTGCAATGGTTGCGATATGCCTGTTCATCAGGTAAGAAAAGCACTAACGAGCCGCCAACGCGCAATACTCGAATCCACTCATCTAGAACAGTTCTGGTGTTCTCGAAGTCTTCAAGGACGTGAGAGGAGTAAACGTAGTCCATACTCTTATCCTTGAACCATGGGAGCGACTGTGCATCTCCCTGCAGGTGTTGTGGTGCATTCTGGTATGCGGCGTAGCGATTGGGCAGATCAATACAGATTGCCGTGTCTGTAATCGGGTCTCCGCCGAAGCCGACGTCAGGACCGTTGCCGATGCAAAAATGCTTCAGAGCCTGGCGGACTTTGGCTGTTTCGGAGCGGCTTTGTTTTGATTGCAGCGCGGCAGCGATATCGCCGCGGCTTGAGCTGAGGTCAATTGGTACCAAGTCGGAATGGCCATTTGATTCCAGTGTTTTTCTCATTTCCTCCTGGAAACTGTTGGTTCCCAGTATCACTTCTTTGATGGATGTCTCGTCGATTTGTTCCGGCGAAATAACTTTAATTCCTTCGAGTATTGAAATTTCCGGACTGTCCTTTATGAAGGCGACGGGAAATATGTATTTGCCGGAGCGTATTATTGTCAGCAATTCCATGGCGACCTGACCGGTTCCGTAAATTGCATAGGTCCGTTTCTGTACGGTAAGAAAGGCAAGGGCCTCGATAGCATTTTGATGTTCAGATTGATTAAGCACTGTGTCTGCTCCTTGTGTCGTTTACAGTTGTCCATCCAGAATCATAACGGCCTGGGCGCCAGGGAATCCGTGCGCGTCACATATTTCATGTTTGTCTACCGGTTGCAGTATCTCGCACCTTTGATGTTTCCGATACCGTCGTTGATGTGACTTTCGGCAGACTGGATTGCCCTGTGGGTTCTGGGATGAGATTCGCCCGCAGGTCCACTGGGTTCAGGTTACACCCTGCGGCCTTCAATTCGGAGCGCATGTTATCCTGAAAGCATGTGGTGGCAAGGATTATTTCGTCAATGTGTCCCATTTTAGGAATCTGGTGTGGCAAGATTACCGATAAGCCTTGGAACGTGTTTATTCCGGGTGTGTTGTCTAGCACAAAGATTGGTGGCATGAGTTTCTTGGCGGAAATCATTTCTATAATCTGGTTGGCAACTTTGCCTGCTCCAAATAATGCGTAGCGTCTTTTTGTTTGCGTGAAAAAAGTTATGACGATTTCGGCATTGAGCAATTCTTTCTGGCGATCAACTTTTAAAGTAGCAGGCGGCAATTCGTGCTTATCGTTTGACTTCTGGTTGTACCCTTGATCAGCCCATCCCCACACACGATTTTCGCGAATTTTTTCGTATACGGCAGTTCGTTCGATCTCTTTGCATTTTTTATAACTTAATTCTGAGGATAGGTAGTCGCATAATACTGCCACCGATTTGACATTGGTGTCGTCAACAAGAAGTATGCCACCTTTTCTGAGGACCAAGTCGATATAGTGCCAATCCACCACGGGAATGGGGAAACTGTGATTTCCGTCGATCAAGGCGACATCAATACTGGGGGTAGGGGTTTGAAACAGGCGGGGCAAGGCGCGATCGGAAGTATCGTTTGCGAATTCGATGTTTCCGTGCTGAACGGCGTGAGTATCCAGAAAACTCTGGATTAGGCGATTCGCCGTGATATCTGGATTTACGCAAATGTGACGTGCGGCGCACGCTGCAAACACGCATGTTGACCATCCCCCCCCTGTTTCAAGGGTCACGAAGCCGGGCTTGATAATAACAGTCAAGTACTCCAACAGTGCAAGAGAAGATGCATGAGATTTTCGTTTAAGATTGTCTGTTGCTCGTGGCCCATTCGCCAAGAATCCCTCGGAACTGGGAAGTTCTTGAATGCCACTCTGGAGTTGGAAAGCAGGTGAATGTTCTTTGAGTAGTGCAATTATTTTCTTTTTGTCCGGGTTTTGTGACTGCATTGTATGGTCCTCGCTGGTTATGTTTTGTGGTTGTAGTTGTCGTGCCTAGTAAGCACAAGTGAGTAGAATGTGGAATATTATGTTCGTTCATTGCCTGTTCTTAGATGCCAAGTCGTTCCAGAAGTCATAAACTTGGAAAGTTTGATGCCTGTTGTGGGATTTTCGCCTGGGGTAATTGATACTTTGTCCCATTGGGCATTGTAGATGTGTAAGAGATTGTCGTAACGTCTCCTAATACAGGAACGTCCATTTAGACTGACTGAGTCATCGAATGATACACGATTCCCGTTTGAACCCTCGATGCCACAGAGCTTTCCGTACTTCTGAAGCGTGGAATCCTTTTCTCGGAATGGAAAATGGTGAAATACTATGGTTGAAGTTGGTTCCAGGAGTTTCTCCTTACAAATGGCCATGTGAAAACCGGACAAAGAACGCACGATAGGTGCCTGACGCACAAATTTTTGAAGTGGATGCTTCCAGTGGCATGAAGAACAATGTTTGACTTTAAGCGAACTAGGATTATAGGCTTCGCCATATTGCATGAAATCCCCTGGATGATAACGTTGGATATAATAGGGTTCCGATGTGGGAAGGTGATTGACAAGCGAGCATCCAGCGATCCGGTATTCCTCTCCCAGTTGTTCCAGCATGGTGCCAACCGTCTGACCGTTTGGTCCTTCTGGAAACTCATCCGCATCGAGCCATAGCCACCAAATTGCGTCATAAGAACTTTCAAGGGAAAGTCGCTCTACGAGATCGTTCATGAGCCGGATTCGCAAAAGTTCTACGTACTTTGAGGTTTCATATGATAGTGCCAATTCGGCTCCGGCAGCCAACGCTTCAGCCACGGTCCGATCCTTGCTTCCATTATCCACCAGGAAAACCTTCTTGCATCCTTGTTGAAATGCGTGTTTTACAGTTGCGTACACGATATCTTCTTCATTATACGTTCCAATGATCGCATAAAGGGGCGTGGCCGACTTCCTGTTGGTGCTGCCAGGACTATCATTCGTTGAGACCCACTGATCAGAACTGTATTTGTATGCTGCTTCCGGAGTCAAACACGGCAGCTTGGCGCCTTGAATGAAGAGATGGTGTGGCGCTTGAATTTGGTTGGTGAACTGGATGGCTTCGGAGTCTTTCTTGCGATCACCGGTCAAGAGTAATACAATCTCGTCGAAGCCTTCACGATTCAGTCGATTTAAATGAATCTTAGTATCCTGAAAAGGGAAGGATTCTGCATGGCCAATAAAGTGAACGTTGGGCGTGACTTCGTAGTCGAGTCGTTGAAATACATAGAGTGTTTCGTTTGTTCCCAGAATATTAACGGCGCGCAACAGCGCGGAGTAACCTGCCCCCATATTTACAAGAAGACGTTTCATGTTGTAATGTTCTCCTCTCAAAAGAGAGAGTTATAGTCAGTACGAGGGAACGCCTCCAATGCAGATCCCGGGGTTGCATTCATGATGATTTGTCCATTCTTGTCGTTCCAGTGTTTCATCAATGCAAAAGCCTTATCGGTTTGTTCGAAGGATGGGAGATTCCAGACTAGGCCCTTGTCGGCTTTACAGTAATCCTTGATAAAATGATTGCGACCTTCTGTAGATGACCATCGCTTATTAACAATCTCACTGGGCTTGATGTCGTATCTGTAGTCTACGCCCAGAAGATAAATTGGTCGACAACCCATTATAATGGCCAGTTGAATCAACGAGTATACGGCACACCATCCGTCATAGACGATTTCTGGACTAATGGACATTCTTGGAAAAGGTTTGGGGTTGAAGGCTATGTTAATCGGATGACAATTCTGAAAACGCGAAAGATCGAAATAGTCCAAGAAACGTATGGGGATGAATTTGATCATATCGTCGGGAAGTTCTCTCATGTACTCTTCTGCCGACTGTCGTATGTTCGTTTCATCGAGGACCGTCCAATACTTAAAGTGAAACCCCCACATCGGAAACCCCTGGAAGACTCTGTTGCAACCTAAAGTGATTTCGCTTTTGAGTTTCTCGATGGCTATGGAACGAAGTGATGGCCCGTTGCCGACAACAAAAGCCCGCTGTCCTGCGTGGGCATTATGAAAGTGTTTCAAATTGTCCTTATGCAGGGTAAAATTTATATTTCCCGGGCCTGGTTTTGGGCTCGGTGATGTGGTTGTTTGATTCGATTTAAGCTGGAATGTGGCCAGATCAATGCATTTGCGGTTTCCTGGTAACATTTCTTGCATTCGTCGATACATTTCCTCTTGATGCTTGTCAGAACCAAGAATGATTTCATCTACTTTGTCAAGGGGTGCCGATCGTGAGTCGAAAACAGGAATTGATTCGAGGAGATTGATTGTGGGTTTGTCGTCGAAAATGAATTCAGGAAAAGAAATCTTCAAAGCTTTCAAGCATTTTATTAGTGATTGCGTATATTTCCCCATGCCGTAAATGGCATAAGAGCGTTTCTGAGACAACAGAAATTGTATGGCACATGAAATCTTGTTGTAGTCGTTTGATTCTATCATAATACTGTTCTCCTTTGATTGTTGAGCTGTAGTGAGATGAGCACTTTTAGCCACCTATGACCGCACAGTGTTTACAGATGAAATCAGGTGGAGAATCCGTCAATCCAAGTGCTTGAGCCCTGAAATCTGTGTACGGTTTGGAGCGAAAGAACTCAATCAATGTCTCCTGTTCCAAATTACCCATAACGGTTGACCGGTGGTAATCGTTACAACAGGAGATTACATCGCCATTGTAAAGAATGTGAATCCATGTATCGATACGATGACAATAGAAATTTCGCAGGTTCTCGCGGACGAATTCGAGACACAAATCTTTTTTCTCTAGGTGGCCGGCTCTATCATGAAAAGGGAAAAAAGCCTTTGGGAACTCGCTTAAGCCGTGATCCGAGGTGAATCGTTTCAGGAATGCAAAGAAGTCATCCCGATTGACAAGTTCCTGTATCCCTTTATCTTTGCGAGCTGGTGTTCCGCATGCATGCACTCGGACTGAAACGTTCCGTTCTTGAGATTGTTTTATGAAATATGCCATGTTCCTTACAACTGTATCAAAATTCAGTCCCATGATGTTTTCGTAGTTCTTTTTATCAGACCCATGGAAACTGATCCATACCTCATGAGGAATACCTTGCAAGATGTCAAAAAGTTGATCGGTTTTGGATTGATCAAGGAGGGAGCAGTTTGTGGAGATTTCCAGGCGCTGAAAATTAAGTCGTGAAATAGCGGTTTTTGCAAAGTCAAGCCATCGCCTGTCCGCGAGAGGCTCGTTCTGGAGATACAGGCATAACTTCCCAATTCTGTAGTGTTCCATATCTGTGATGATTTTTTCGAAGAGGGAGTGACTCATAATACCAGGTTGTTTTTTGTGCCAGGAGTTTTGGTATGGGCACATTATGCAGCGTGCATTGCAGACGCTGGATGTCTGGAGTTGCACATTTAGAGGCCAGTCTCTGCCTGGTAAACCATTTAATGGTTTGGCGGACTTGGACATTGGGAGTGAGTGTTGCGAGGGTGTTGCGTTATCTTGTCTTCGACTAATTACATAACCGACATATCCTGATTGCACTAATCTATTATGCAGCACTTTTTCGTTTCGAATGGTAGCAAGAATTACGGCGTCAAGTTGGAAATGTGGTATGGTAGAGAACGGCGCCACTTGTATTCCGTGATATTTCTCAGATTTGTAATCATCAAAAAAGGTTTCAACCTGGATGTTATTGGTTTTGCATAATTGGAGGATTATAAGACCGGGTATGTTTGCACCTGCAATGGCTACTCGAAAGCCTTTTGGTAGTGTTTCAATCTGAGATTTAAATAATGCATAGACCTGATTCTGTATCCACTCCATTGCTGCTATTTCGTTTTGATCATGTAACGGCATCAACGCGTACTCCTGATTTTGTTAGTTCATTACCTCTTGTTATCAAAGATGTAGTAAACGGTCATATTTACTGTTACACTTAATTCGTATCTGAATTAATTCCCTCATATGTGACCTCCTTGTGAAGTCTGTTGTATGTGAGTTATAAATGAACGTCCATGCCAGCCAAAGGTCATGTAGTCGATGAAGGTAACATCTTTTAAAACAGTCCTGAATTCGTGGAAAGCTCTTTGTTCTCCTCGGTCAGGTGCCCCTGAAAAACAGTACCAGTCGTCAAACGCAAGAATTCCTCCAGGAATAAGGATATCTCGTACGAAGTTCAACACATCCAATGTTGATTCATACAGATCGCAGTCGATAAAAACCATTGCAGCCCGGTGTATGCCATATTCAGCAGGACTATGGTTCCTCAAAGTTTGATCGAAAAAACCTTCAAATGGGTGATAGTCTTTATCGGCCAGTCCTTGGTGTTTCATGACGGCTCTGAACTCTTCGAGTGATACGGCCATGCTTCCCTTTTTCCAATGTGGATGCACATCAATACCCTTTGGCTCGGGCAGTCCTAGGAATGAGTCGAAAGCGAACAGTCGAGGTACAGGGTATTCTAATGCTTTGTACTTTGCAGCCAGTCTGAATGATCGAATATTACTTCCGCATCCGAATTCAAGATAGTCTCCATCGATTTTGTTCATTCGCAGATAAAAAAAACTCTTCCAGAAGAAATCATCTAAATGTCTGATCATCCTTTCCTCGCGGTCTGCAGGATATACTGTGGAATCTATGGTGTACGTGCTTGACTTAGGAATCCGGTCTTCTAAGGTACGATTTAAATCTAAAACGTTCACAGTAGACATCTCCTTGTAATAAATATTCCGCACGACCAGTTTTGACATGCATTTACATCTCCAGCGTACTTTACTGCATTCAAAGCTCGTCCTGGCTGATCGGTCATCGCATAAAAATAGTCGTTTTGGTCCAAACAGTGCAGAAGATTGACCAGGGAATTTTCTCTGCTATGCGGATCATAATGGTATTCGATGAACCCGGATCTTACCAGGCGAATACGGATTCCCAGTTCATCTATTACCTTTCTTTCCATTCCTTCGATATCAAGCTTCATAAAATCCACTTCGGCGTTTAAGAAAGAACTTAGTCGTCTTGTTTGAACCACCATGGACTGAATGTCTTCAACGGCGACTGAGTTGGGAAGCCGATCGGTGAGTGTGGACGCCATGGGCATGGACTCAACGACATTAAATTGAGCATCTCCGTCAGTATCCGAAAGGGCATAGGGTAGAAGAGTAACATTGGTCCAACCGTTGTACTGGATGTTGGATTGGCAGATTTTAAACATCGCGGGATTAGGTTCAAAAGCAATAATGTGACTGGTTGGGTAACGCCACTTAAAATAAGCGATAGATACGCCAGCATCAGCACCCCCATCAATGATTACTGGTTCGGCGGTCGTCGTTTCAAAGCGATACTGCTCATGAAGGATAATTTCACGAAATTGCACAAGAATGTCGCTTGCCTGAACGATTTTCAATTTGGCGTTTAGGATGGGGATTCTTTCTTCAACTTTCTGTCCGCTTCTTGTTAGTGACTCTAGGTGGTTCCATTGAGAGGCTAGATCCATGCTATATCGCTCTTCTGCCAGAGCAATTTCAGCAGCGACCATAGTATTCTGGCGCAGGACATGGAGGGCCGTCTGGCGGCCTTTTGGAGAGAGTCGCTTTTGGCGGAGATCCATGTCAACCAGTTGCAGAATGTGTTTTGGTAAAAATTGATTTGCTGTGTCTATCGGGCACCCTGTTCGGGATGCCGCTATAAGACCTGTATAGCCGTCCTTTAACGTGGGGTCTATCTGATAAGCTTTTGCTACTATTGCTTGAGCTTTCTGTATGTCTCCTGTTTCACTCAAGATCGTTGCCGTGCGTATCATCCATCCAGGTGATTGGTGGGCAGTATGGAAGTCATCCAGAAGTAAAACTAAAGCCTTTTCCCGGTCGCCAGTCTTGATCAACTCACCAGCGATACGACTGAGGCCATCCTTGAGGTTGGCATCGAGATTGTATGCCTTATCGATGATAGGGAGAGTGGAATCGAAGTTGCCGTTTTCAGCGCGTAGTTGAGCGAGGGTGAGCATGTGGGCTGGAGAAAGTTTTTCTGCGGCGTAGTCTTTTTCGAAGTAAGGCAGAGCCTGTAAATGTTGTTCAGGTTTTGAGGCGAATGCGGCCCAAGCAGCCCGCGCATAGCCGTCCCTGAGAGAGCTGTCGAGATTATATGCTTGTTCGATGATAGGGAGCGCTGAGTCGAGTTTACCGTTTAGAGCTAGTAATTGAGCGAGTGTGAGCATCTGTGCAGGAGAAAGGCGCTGTGCAGCGAAGTCTTTTTCGAAGGAAGGAAGGGCCTTGATTCGTTCATTTGGGTTGGAACCGAATGCGGCCCAAGCAGCCCGCGCATAGCCGTCCCTGAGAGAGCTGTCGAGATTGTATGCTTGTTCGATGATAGGGAGAGCGGAATCGAGGTTACCGTTTTGAGCCCGTAATTGGACGAGGGCAAGCATATGAGCGGGTGAGAGGCGATCTGCGGCGTAATCTTTTTCGAAGAAAGTAAGAGCCTTGAGACGTTCGTTTGGTTTGGAACCGAATGCGGCCCAAGCAGCGCGCGCATAGCCGTCCTTGAGGTTGGCATCGAGATTGTATGCCTGTTCGATGATAGGGAGAGCCGCATCGAGGTTACCGTTTTCAGCGCGTAGTTGAGCGAGAGTGAGCATCTGTGCAGGAGAAAGGCGCTGTGCAGCGAAGTCTTTTTCGAAGGAAGGAAGGGCCTTGATTCGTTCATTTGGCTTGGAACCGAAGGCGGCCCATGCAGCGCGCGCATAGCCGTCCCTGAGAGAGCTGTCGAGTTTATATGCTTGTTCGATGATGGGGAGAGTGGAATCGAAGGTGCCGTTTTCAGCGCGTAGTTGAGCGAGAGTGAGCATGTGGGCGGGAGTCATCCTGATTTCTGAGAAGTCTCTTTCGAAGAAAGGCAGGGCCTTGATTCGTTCATTTGGTCTGGAGCCGAAGGCAGCCCATGCAGCGCGCACAAATCCATCTTTGAGGTTGGCATCGAGATTATATGCCTTATCAATCTGGATTTCTGATTCTTTAGTTTGACCCTGCCGAGATAGGGCAACGGCATAGTTGAGGCGGAAACCCGGGGTGAGATGGCCAAGTTGGTCATCTGCACGGAAGAGGTCGAGTGCGGAAGCGGCATCCTTGTCCATCAGCCGCCAGCCAAGGGATGCAAAGCCATTGGTCGCGGTCGGATATTGTTTATAAATGCTTTCGATATGAATTCTGGATTCTTCAATACCTTTGAGCTCCATTATTGCCTCTGCACATCGGAATTCCTGCCACCAGGAGATACGGTTTTGTTTGCGATCATCTTCCCAGAGATTGATGGCATCCGCTGCATTATTGTTGGCGAGGAGTAACATGGCAATCCGTGAATAACCGTCTTTAAGAGACATATCGGTTACATACTGGGTTTTGACAAAACGGCAGAGTTCATCAAGAGTGGCTGGGTTGGTGACGTCGGCCTTGTATCGTGTTTCAAATTCGTGTCGATTCAAGACGTTTTTGAATAGGGCTGTTTTGAGTTCAGTTACTATATCGTTTCCAGGATTCATGACTTAATTATATTGGTTCGACTACGAAACACGCTAAGTACGCGAAAAATGTAATACCTTCTGGAATTGTTGGTGAAGTTCAGGTGTTATTAAATCGACAATGTCGGGTGCCTGGAAACCTAGACGTTGTAGCCAGCACACGGCATACTGTTCACTGATCGCGGAACAGGCGGTTTGCTTAAGAAGCTCATCTGCTTTAGCAATGTTTCCGTCTTTCATCAGGAAAGAGGCATGGATATATTTCAGGAAACCATTTTGGATTCGCCCAGAAATGCGATCCTTCTGAAGCATTTCCAGAGTGAAAGAAATGTTATGGTTGCTCAAGTAGTTGAGACATCCAACAAGTGTATAACCGCCAACTACGGTCCGAGACGTGGTGTAACTGTTTGTAACAATATCGGTTGCTTCTGAAATATTGCCAATATTGGCATGGACGGCGGCCTCAAGAAGTTGCGTCTGGTGAGATAGTCGCCCTACCTCCCGATCCCGCTTGAATAACTCGAGGGCTTTTTCAGCGCCATTGTGATTAACGACAAAGTGATACCAACCAATGAGTGAAAAACCATCCGTGCATTCCGGATGTTCGTCGTATGTTTGTTTGACCATTGATAAGGCTGTAGCGAAATCACCTGCAGCGGCCATGACGATGGCATGCAGGATTTTGTGCTGACCAACCAGCTTTCCCAGTGTTTTGTCTTTTTCGAAACTCGCAAGTGCTTTTTCTGGTTCGAATGACACCATAACATACCGCATCCAAGAGCAGCGGGCATAACCATTATTCAGAGTCGGATCAGACTCATAGGCTTGATCGACTAGCTCGTTAGCTTTGTCGTAATCGCCACAAGCTGAGAGGGCTTGCGCATAGTTGAGAAGCCATGTGGGATTGAGTCGGTTCTGCGCAAAATCACGTTCGAACCATGGAAGGGTTCGATCAAATGCGCTGAGAGGTGCGAAAGCCTGCCATCCAATCTGGGCATAACCGTTTTTGATATCACTAGAGTCAGCGTAGGCCTGTTCGATGAGTTCGTCGGCTTGATTCATCTTGCCCATCCCGGCGGCGGCTTTGGCGGCATTGATGAGCCAGCCGGGAGAAATTTGGCGGGACTGAATGTCACGTTTGCAAAGATTGAATACTTTTGCATATTGCTTGGTATCCCAATAAGCCTGCCAGCCTATTCGTGCATAACCATCTTTGAGATTGGGGTCGGCGGTATAGGCGGTTTCGACATGTTTTTCGGCGGTGGCTATGTCGCCTTGAGCAGACAGTGCCTGGGCGAAATTCAAACGCTGACCGGGCGACAACCGGTTAGCGGTGTCGTCAAGAAGCATCCATTCTATGACTTTGGCATGGTCTTTTTGTGTCCAGAAGTGTTTCCAAGCGATGCGGGCGTGTACGTCTTTGAGGTTGGGGTTTTTGGTGTAGGCAAGGTCAATTATCTCAAGCGTATCATCAAACCGTCCACTATTCGCAAGACCGTTAGCGTAAGTAGTCAGTTGACGGCTGGGCATGTTCTCGGGACTTACTTTATCCAGAAGTAAAACTATCTGCTCGTTTGCGCCTTTTTCTTCCAGGCGTTTAACCGTATCTAAGATAATTTGCTGGTGTGGATGCCTGATTGCATGGAATGCGCTCAAAAGTTCATCTATTGATATGTCGGGTTGTGACAGCAGTCTTGCGTATTGAATTAAAGCTTGCCATGGATTTTCCGATGTTATATTCGCCGTTTCTTTTTTCAAGAGGTACCGTGCCAAGATGTTGACGATGGCATGCGCCAAGTAACGACCGTTGATGGACCCCAGGCGTTGTGCGGCGGTATTCATATCACAATCGGCGACAGGACCCGATAACATCTGTTCCAAGTCAACTCGGGAGTGAAACACCAGTGAATTCCAACCGGAAACTGTCCAGTCGGGATGTTTCCACAGCTTCCGGATCATGTCGTCATGCAGGGTTTGTGCAATTTGTGCGTTGGTTTGTGTCGGATCATTTTTCAGCATACGGATAATAACTGGGTAAAGCCATGCGTTGATGAAGAGGCATTCTTCTTCCGGCAACTTTTCCAGCCAACGCGAGGAATCTTGGGCATAGACACGCAAAGCAGAATGGAGTAACGAGCTGTCCGAATCGGCTGGCAAGCTGGTACGGGTGAGGGGGTGGCCACCTGATGCGATGATTTCAAGCAGGCGCTGATGACCGCTTTCCATTGAGTTCAAGTGCAGGCACCGCTGGGCGCACTGAAAGGCAATAGACAATTCCTCGCCATGTCCCAGCACACCTTTCCAGTATCTGGCAAAACGTGGATGACGATTCCAGCCATCGCCGTACAAATGCAAACGTAAGCGTTTACGTGGTTCTGAGTTCTGGGTTTCGAGTTTCGAGTTATCGGAGGAAGATATTTTGACGGGATTTACAGGATCAGAAAGATTTCGGTTAATGTCGCCGGATGGCGACTCGGTATTGTGTATATCATGTTCATCCTGTCTAAAAGGAGTCTGTTGTTTGTCGTCTTTAGTTTCTTGGCCGGAGGCCAGTTCGTCCAGCCATTCAATTACGGCTTGACGGTAAATCAGATCGTTTAGTGACCAGAATATTTGTTGTTGCAGGTAATCTCGTTCTTCTTCTGTCCGGGCAGAATACCATTTCGCAAAGGAAGGGACAGTTAAAGCGAAGGTTTCTACCGCTGTATAGCTACAGAAAGTTTCTCCGTCCCGGTACGCGTCCCATAAGCGGTTATGAAGATCGGTCAGCGCATTACGCGGGCAATTCAGGTTTTTACCCTCATTCCATTCGGTGAGCATTTCTTCTATACGTTCATAGGATGGCTGTCCTGCACGGGATGCAAACATTACATCACAACCATATTTTGCCTTTTGCTCTTCTGTCAATACCCTGGGCTTGAAGATGTTGGGGTTGACAATCATGGGCATTTCAACAAGGCGATCTTCGAGATAGCCATATTTCTTCAGTTGGCCGACGTAACCGATGATGAGATCGCGTTTCCGCGACGGGGAAGAAGATTTTTCACCACTAAGGTCACAAAGGGAAGAGGAAGAAGAGTTTTCCTGATTACTCTGTGTCTCTGTGAACTCCGTGGTTAACTTTGCTGTCGCCATAGAATTCCACTTTGCGGCGGCTTCGTGATTGTTTATCTGCGGGACGGTGTCCTGGACCCACGTGATAAACATCATGTTCTTAGGGAAAAGGGTGGAGCACTCGGTACGAAGATGATTGATAAAAACAAATATATCCGGCTTAAATTCGTTGATCTGCTTGGCGATATAGTGTGCCGTCGGGGTGCCGTCAACATTGAGTTTCCTTGTCTGCCAGCCGGCTGATTCCATGGCTTCGCAAAGATCACGTGCGCCATATTGGGTAACGGTGGACCATGAGGAGGTCAAGGTCATTAAACGTGGAGCACGAGTGGAGGAGTTATCAGTTAGCAGTGATCGGTTATCAGTAGGGGCGTTAAGAAGTTTCGAGTTTCGGGTTTCGAGTTCTGTGTTGTGGGATGAAAACGGCTCGCCAGCGTCTTGCCATCCCTCTGACTTCAGGCATCCATTTCCTGATACTTGACTGTTAACTGAGAACTGATTGCTAATAACTTCTGCTAACTCTTCATCACTTATCGCGTCGTAATAGGCTTCGTTTTCGCTCATGAGGCGCTGGGTTTCTGCAGAACGTTCCTGTACAAGGCTGATGAAAGGCTTCATTACCTTGTTGACAGATCCGTTCAGGGCGCCGCTCACGAGTGTAAAAAGATAAGAAAGATCAGGTTTCTGGCGAAACTCGTTTGCAAGCGCTTCGGCTTCTTCATGCCAGAAGAATTTTACCCGGTCTGACTGGATTACCCGCTGGGCATCCATTGTCTGGAGGAAAGCACAGAAACAGGCAATGGAGTCGATGCAGACATAAAGCTTCTGTCCGGCATGTGGTATCGGTGCCTTTTCGCAGAGATCGAATAGGTAAAGGATTTCATCGCCGGGGTAGGTGCCGATGACCATGACGGGGAGGGTGAAGTCGCTGAGCTTGGAGGAGTTGGCCTGGAGTTGGTTGCCGATGCGAGTCACAGGGGTTACGGGGTCGGTGAGGTATTCGATGCCGGTATCTTTCTTTAGAGCGTAGGCGAGGCCGCCATCTTTGGTCTCGAAGGCGACGAGGTTGTCTTTGTCGGGGTAGGACAGGACGCGTTCGGCAAGTGACGGGTAGTGTTTGCTTAGTGTTTCCAGATTTTGATCAAAGATATTCATGTGTTGAGAGAAATCAAGAATGCATGACGCCTTTCGCGAGAAACTCTTTTACGTGATATTACCTCATTCGCTGTGTTGTCGCAGATGGCGCGTATACGTATACAGACGCCACCTGCGACGCCTTGCGCTTTGGGCTATCTGACATAAAATCTTTTCCCGAAGAAACAAAATGCGTCATACGGTCTCCACATCCCGACGCTCCAAGAGGTCGGGATGATTTCGGCAAGAGAGGGATTTTAACTTGGTGTTCTTGGTGAACTTTGTGGTGATCATGTTTTTCATGCTGTCAGGCCGTCGGAATCGATGGCAAATTCGTAGGAATGTTCTGAAAAGGCTGTTTTGAGGATAAGTTGCAGCTTTTTCTGGGTTGGGGCTAAGAAAGATGATTGGGGCGGGGTGTAGTTGATTACTCCGGGTGCTGTCGTTTGCGCCTTAGCCTGGGGGGTTCCTCTGGCTTTTCCAGCAGTCATGAATATGGTCTTCATCGGATATTCTCCTTGTGTAAGTTATTCATTTGCAACATATTGAAGATTGTAACTTGCTGGTGATTGATACACTCCGTGCCCGTCAATTATGCAGGTATCTTTGACTGTAGGAGGTTAAATAGCAGGGGGGATGCCACAAGCGGAAATTTTTGCCGATTGGGGTGTTTGGGATGGATCAGAAAAGGCTCTTTTACCACCGAGTTCACGAAGGGGGCAGAAGATTATTGACCACGGATTAGAAGGATAGCACTGATGTGTAAGAAGATGAGGTAACCGCCGATTTCGCAGACTTGTCCGCCGTAGCTTCCGAGCGAAGGCTGGATGACGCCGATGGGGAGACTGAAACGAAAAAAAATGGATTGACTTGACGTACACATTATAGTAGCTTGTACGTCATGAATACAAAGCTCACATTACGTATGGATACTGAACTGATTCGGACAGCCAAAGAAGAGGCGGGTCGTCGAGGCAAGTCGGTTTCAAAAATAGTCGGGGAGTTCTTTGATTCCCTGGCATCGGGGCGTCGTACGGAACAGGAACTCCCCCCTGTTACGAAGTCGTTGATTGGTATCTTGAAAGATCGTGATATTACTGAATCCGAATATCGGAAGCACCTGAGGGAGAAGTATTCGTGAGGATACTGGTCGATACCAACGTTGTACTGGATGTGCTTCTTGCACGGCAGCCATTTGTCGGCGCTTCTGCAGAAGTATTCTCTCTGGTTGAACACTCAAAAATCGAAGGACTTTTGTGCGCGACAACTATTACAACGATTGACTATCTTCTTATGCAATCCATGTCTCGTTCCTCTGCCACTCAAGCGCTGAGGAAGTTATTGGAACTGTTTGAAATTGCGTCGGTTAATCGTGTCGTTTTGGAAGAAGCTCTTAAAAGTAAACTCACGGATTTTGAGGATGCAGTTCTTGATCAAGCCGGCAGACTGGCAGGAGCCGAGGTTGTTGTTACACGAAATCAAAAGGATTTTCGTCATGCCGCGCTGAAGGTTTTTGCTCCTGACGAATTGCTGGCCGGTTTCCAAAGGTGAGATCTTACGGCAAAGTTCACAGCGCGGGAAGCCGCAACCAAAGAATATTTTAACCACCCGGCCTCCCGGCCTTCCAGCCTTCGCCCCTGTAATCCATAGCTGCGGCGGACAGGCAAGTGCCCGAAGGACACAAAGAAATACTTTTTGCTTCACTTCGTGCACCCTTGTTCTTTCTTCGTGGTGAACTATTCTTAGCTTCTGCATAAAAAAACACGATTCTGACAGATAGTAGTACGAAGATGGTGCTTAATCTTTCCTTCGTGTACTTGGGCAACTTGCTTGCCACGTCGTAGCGCTTTGGCGAAGATGGGAGCGCTGGGAAGCGCGGGTGTTAAAAATCCGAGAGGAGAAGATTCTTTACCACAAAGATCGCCAAGTTCACCAAGTGAAGAGGCTGGGGCGTTGTTAACAGCCGCCGTCGTTCCTTCGGAACTATGGCGTGCCATGGAAGGCAGCGAAGGATTTTGAGAGAAATAACAGAATGATTGTTCTTGCAATTTGTAAATCCATTTACAATCATCAAGAAGATGATTAAACGTTTGTTAAAAGATACAGTTAAGAAAAGGCTTTCCCTCTTCCCGGCTGTCGGTCTGCTGGGGCCCCGCCAGGCCGGCAAAACAACGTTGGCGAAGTCGTTTGCAGGTATCTATTTTGACCTTGAAACAGAATCAAGCCGCCTGAAACTTGATACACAATGGAACGATCTAATTTCAGCCAACGAATTAATCATCCTCGATGAGGCTCAGGCATGGCCGGAAATCTTTCCGAGAATCCGATCAGCCATTGACTTAGACCGGAAAAGGAATGCGCGGTTCCTTATCCTGGGATCGGTTTCTCCATTTCTGATGACCCATGTGTCGGAGGCGCTGACAGGCAGACTATCCCTTGTCGAGCTGACCCCGCTCATGCTGCAGGAATTGCACAAAGCACACAGTCGCCACCATTGGTTTTATGGTGGCTATCCCGATGGAGGTATACTTGGAGGTTCCAAATTTCCGCAATGGCAAATTGATTATCTTAACCTCCTGGCGCAACGTGATCTTCCGAATTGGGGTATGCATGCAAGGCCTCAGTTGACATCAAGACTGCTGAAAATGCTTACTATATGTAATGGCCAATTATGGAATGCCTCGCAAATCGGGAAAAGTCTAGGCTTGTCTCACAATACCGTCAACACGTACGTTGACTTTCTGGAGGGAGCCTATATTGTCAGAAGGCTTCAATCATATCATGTAAACATGCGGAAACGGCTAACAAAAAGTCCGAAGCTTTACTGGCGGGATTCCGGCCTGCTTCATGCCTTAGCCGGTATCACATCCGAAGATGATCTTCTTTCCCAGCCGTGGGTAGGCCACAGCTGGGAAGGATATGTTATTGAACAGTTGATAACTGGCCTGTGCTTGTCAGGATTGAATCCTGACGCGAGTTTCTTCCGAACTTCTGACGGGTATGAACTGGATCTGGTGGTAAAGGTCAGGAAACAAATCTGGGCTATAGAGGTCAAGCTTTCTTCTTCGCCTTCTGAAGATGACATGAAGAATCTTGCCAGGACAGCCACGATGATTTCTGCTGATAAATGTATTCTTGTTTCACGAACTAATGACAGTTTTGAATCAGGGGGACTTGTTTCCTGTTCTCTTCCCTGGTTCCTGGAAAATCTCGTGCCTTGAAGATACGGCGGCTGAGCCCCGGGTAACGCTTACGAAGAAGAGGAAGAGTTTTCACCACCCGTGCTTCGTCTTGAACTGACTACGCAGGGCAGGCCCGTGTTTCGTTTGCGGAGCCGTAGGCTTCGAGTCGGAAGATGTAACCGCAGATTGTCGGAGTGTTTTACAAAAGTTCACGAACTGGAGAATCGAGCGGGATCAAAATAGAAGGACGCGAAGGGAACGAAGAGGGCTCGGGAAGGATAGGGTATATAAACGCAAAAAGCTCCACCGGAATTCCGGTGGAGCTTTTTGGTCGCTTAACTCTTACCGATTACCCGGTACTCTGAACTGAACACTCAAAGGCTGTGTATTGGTAATGATGGGACTCGAGGCATTGTAGATGCCGCTAGTCATATAGTAGATTAACATGCGACTGTCATTCGTATTGCTTAGAACAATATCAGGATGAGAATCGGTATCCATGTCTTTGATGCCAACCATCGGCCAAGCAGCCCCAATATTAACAGAAGCCAACATACTATGCGCCTCGTTCAGTGTTCCGTCCAGATTCATATCCCAGAGAATATAATTCTCATCATTGTTTGCTGAATCGGTTTTCCGTTGCCAGACGATATCTGGAATACCGTTAGAGTTGAAATCCGCAGAGCCGGCGAGGTTGTAGAGTGACATATTACTTTCTGCACACCAGCCTTCATATTTCCACTGATAAGTCCCACTAGTTTGCTGACCAGCTTTGGGCATCATGAAATAGGCCTTGCCTGTTGCATTCGTCTCCTGGAAATAGAGAATTTCATTATTTGAATCAGGCGTGACATATGCCATTGACGTACCATTCTCGATTTCAATGAACCCCGTCGTTGCATTCGTAGCCCACATTTTGAAGTAGTAGGTAACGTTCAGTGGCATATCAGAAAGTAGCAGATTGGTGGTCGCTTCTCCATCGGCCCAGAAAACCTGATTGGACGGTAAAAGCACTGCTGGGGCGGAGTTGGTAGCCCCTGCTATCCACGTACCCTCACTCCAGTTTGTAAACCACTCCGTTGGCATTGTTGCGTTGGTCCAATACGTGGCATAGCCTGTATCCGCGCCGCCGGCATTCGTTGTGGCAATAATGATAATATCCTTAGGATAATAGGAGTTTGTCGGGCAAGACCATGATAGCACAATGTTACTACCGTAGGTCCCTGCCGTAAAAGACATGTCTGGTGCTTTTACAAGCGTAATAGAATTGTATTTATTACCAGGGGTATTTGCAGAAGACGTTCCGTTGGTGACCGTATAAGTTTGTGTCACATACCCTATCTTGGAAAGTACTACCTCATTAACGCTGGCAGAATCCACCTCTATGCCATAGACGCCATATTCGTCCGATGTGCTGGTTTTTGAACCAATGGTTATGGTGACATTCTCCACCGGGGCCGACGAGGCTGAGTCAAGAATACGGCCGGTAACAAGCTCTTCGCCATTGGTCATGATATTATAAATAAAGCCCTGTATGGTATTGTACGCGATAATCGTCGGCAGGTTATACCATGCTGTGTTTTCACCAACCTCACCCCACCCAAGGTTCAAGTGATGAAACTTGGTGTTTTGGGCAGAGACGGCATACCCGTCTACAACAGCGATATGACCTGCATCAAGTGCGGCGGAATTAGCGAATGCCATCACCACAGGTTTTTTCCCAAGAACATTGAGATTCAAAATTTCAATGAAATTATTGGACGTACTGCCATAGACAGCTCTCGGATACTGGAAAACGTCAGTCATTGCAGTATGGAGATTCTGCAAGGTTGTTCCAGTCTGGTTTGTATAATAGGTGGCACCAGCTGCAACACCAATATCAGCCATCAATTTTGATACATTTGTCCAAGTTACGGAAGCTGAAGCGTCGTTCTTATATTCCAGGGACATATTAGTCATGGACAAAACGCCTGTTGCGTTCGTATAGGTCGCAAAGTAATTATAGGCATTAGTACTGTAGGTGCCATTGACTTGTTGAACTACAGCGGTTCCTGCAGTTGAACCCAATTCCTGCATTGGCCATTTGTGGTAGAACATGACCTGTGCCAATGCGACTGGACCGCAACCCGCAAGACGGTTACTGGGGGTCATTAGGTTATAAAGATTAGAACCAAAATTACCAAACTGTTTGTTCTGATCCCATGAGGTTTCTATGATTGGTGCTGTCCATACGGTTAGTCCGGCTGGGGCAAAAGCCTCTGTAGGGGTGCCTTCAGCAGGTGGTGCATCATATGCCACAATGTCGCGAGTTGGTCGGAGAGCTGCAATAGGATCGTCACTCCCGCTTCCTTTACGGGGTCTTGAACTGGCAGTCAGAATGGAACTCCATTTGTCAGCCGATTCCTTCTCGACTGCATCCAACTGAGTGATCAGATTATCCTCTGCTGATGTGTCAGCGGTGACAGGCGCGTCCTGTTGCGCCATTTTCTTCGAAGCTGTTGTAGCACGAAGAGCATCGGCGGTGTCCAGCAGTTTTCGGCGTGTCGTAGTATCCTGCCGGGCTATACTAAACAGCGGGTTATCAGTTCTTGTGTTATCTGCCCCTGAAAAAGCAATGATGGGCTCCATGCGGGTATCCGACGCAATAATCACAAACCCCTTTGGGTTACATTTCACGATATAATGGAGAATTGTTCCATCCTCCGCGGTGACGGCTTGCACGCTTTTTGCCGTGTAGCCTGTCATTTTCTCAGCGACCAGCCAATTGCTAACCAGTCTCATTGCGGTATCTTCAGATACCGGATCAGCAAATGCTGATAACCCAATTGTTAGACTCAAAACTGCTGCCAGTACCACTCCTATCACTCCATTTGCTCTCATGTTTCTCTCCTTAGACCTTAACTGTTTGTAAAAAAACATCACTAACCCTCCTTGGTTTGATGTCTGCTAAAAAACAACCGCTTGAAACAATCATCGGCATTTCCACCCATTGCTTAAATACAAAGTGATAATCCTTAATATTCGACAGATAACCGGAAGAAATTGCCCCCTTCTGGTATATATTCCAGATCCCTGTAAACAGGACTTGAAGGCAGGGAGTGGATTTTATTGAAAGAATTGGTGGAAATCAGCGTATCTGCGCCATGTACGTGATAAGTTCTGTCTGGAGCCCCTGTCCAATATAAGAGCAAACGGCCTGAGGCTTCTTTGAGTACAGATAAATTGAAATATGAAGCTTCATTGGTCGGATTCGTGCCCGCTATAGCTTCCTCGAGATTCGACATTCCATCATTATCGGCGTCATCCCCAGGTTGTACGGTCAAATTATTGGTAGGGAAGTATTTAGAACGCCACCCCAATGGAAGGCCATCAAGCCAGGCCCAGCCATCGTCCAGATCATTGATCGGATTGGTATTATTTTCAAACTCTGCCAGATTGCTCCTTGAGTCGCCATCGGTGTCGTCGTTGGTGGCTACCCCGGTGATTTGTCCAAAATAGCGGTATACCCATCCATCAGGCATACCGTCACTATCTGAATCACGCAGATTGCTGAATTCGAATGCGCCTATGTCGAAAAGAGTAGTTCCATCAAAATTCGCATCGGCGGGATAATCCTGCAAAAGGTCTTCACGGCGGGGGGCCCCGCTGCTGCTACCCTGATCAATCCCTAATGAACCAACTTGCAGGCGCCCTGAGCCGTCCGCCAGCAGCGTTGGCTCACCTATCAAAACACCGGCGCCATTGAAATAGGCGTTACTGGGTGTGATCAGGCAATATTCGAGAAACTGACTGAATGCACTTGAAAAAAAGTAATTATCCGGTTGATTGAAGCTGACGATGGACGCATGCAGTCTTCCAGGATCAGTAGCCGGTGCATTTGTTGTATAAATACCACCACCTGTCTGAGCGCTGTTATAGGCAAACGTACAGTTTGTGGCTGCGCCGCCAGAGGAGAAGTATGCTCCGCCTCCTTTGGCAGCATAGTTTGACACGCAATACATTCCTGATGCGCTTCCCCCTTCGAAGTAATCCAGGCCGCCACCCACATTGCCGGCCTTATTGCTGACAACATCACAATCCACAATCTGTCCTCCGACCTCAAAAAATGCTATTCCGCCGCCCCGCGTGACTGCTTCATTGCGAATAAGTTGGCTGTCATTTAAGAGTCCACCTCTAACGAGCATTGCGCCCCCGCCTGCACCTTGTGCTATATTGTTTTCTAATTGTAGTGCCTCACCAAGTCCGCCTTCATAAAAGAAGATTCCACCGCCAAGGCTGTTGGTGCTATCTGAATACGCCCGATTACCGCTGATTTCGGTGGAATAGACGTGCCCGTATTCGCCGCCCGAGCCCCAGACAGAAACACCGCCGCCTACTGTATCGAGACTGCCGGTGACAGTATTGTAACGTACACGGCTGTGTGTCAGGATTCCCCAGGGACCCAAACATATGCCGCCACCGTCTGCACGAGCGGCATCCACCCGATTACTGACGATCGTACAATTGGTTACCATTCCTGCGACAATATCAAGCCCGCCGGCATAATCCGTTGCATACCCTTTCTGTACCGTCAGATTAGCCACAACTGCATTCGCGTGATTCAATTCGAAACAGCGAACGCTGTTCTGTCCATCCACAAGCGCTCCGCAAGCCTCGTTTGTGCCAGACAGTGTAATGCTGTTTGTTAAAACCACTGGTGCAGTCAGCAGGTAATGTCCATCGGCCACCAATATGACATCACCGTTTGAGCTTGCCGCCACCGCCCCGGTAATTGTGTTTGCGGCCTCGGACCAATTTGTATAGGGGAAAATATTGCCGCCGCTCAGGGCCACATAGTGAATAGTTTGCCCCTGCAACTGGCTGGCAAAGCCACAGCCGAGTCCCACATAAACCCCGAAAATAAAGGCTTTTCTCAAGCAATCGCGCATTTCACCTTTCGCACGTAGAAACTTATTATGCATGCATGTCCACACCACATAGCAAACGAGATGCCAGCGCGTTTTTTCGATGCAAAATGAGCGTCGAATGAGCTGGCCGGCATATAACCCTGCGCGGCCCCTCAGGGGCTACTCTGGGCTATATCCGGACTAGCTTCATGGTCACGACTGAGCGTGAGAAAGCAGGAGGGATTTTGTCGAAGTGAAGTTCCGCTGCCAAAGGGTGCTACACGTCTGGTGAGATGATATAGGGTCGGCTGTCACAGCCGAAGAGATTGGGTCAGGACCCCGCTGTCGCTAGGCTATAGCAAGGCAGGCAACCGAGTCTAGGAAGCGTGTGTTGTCCACAACGCATTCTTCCGATCTGTAGCGTACGCTGTCATCAGCGTATTCTTTTAAATGCCGTTTCTCCGGCCCATTTGAGCCGAAGCTTCGGCTAACTGCGGTTTCCATTCCGCGCGAACGCGGAAAATGGAGACTGAATGACAGTATTATTTCAACCGCTCTAGCATCGTTATTTATTCATCACTCCTGCAACCGGACGCCGATTCGATAGAAGCGTAATGACGGGAGCAAATCCAGATCTTTAATTTCAATCACCGCATTAGAGCCGACAATATTGCTTTGGGTGCCAAGAATTGCCCATCCTTGACCTGCTATCAGATTGGATTCGCAGTTCGCGCAGTACAATCGTCCGGTTCGACCAAAGAATGTAATGTCGAAAGAACCCGATTCGTTGGTTATGGATTTTATCTCAAACACATCATGTTCATTTGTCGGATCCGTTCCGGCGATATATTCCTGCCAAAGCTTCATGCCTTTGCCTAATGGATCTCTTACTGCATCCTCGTTGAAATTGGTATAGCCATAATTTGCCAGCCATGCCTCAGGGGTGGATGTGTTGGATGTTAGATTAGCCGTGAAATTTGCTGTCACTGCTTTGGGCTGATTCATTATCAGGGCCAGCGGGTTGGTGTAAATCATGCCGCCGGTTACGTCACCAGTCCAGTTAGTGAAGTGGTAGTACTGATTTGCAATGGCCGTTATGTTCGTTGTTATACCTCCAAGAATCCATTGGTCGCCCACGCTAACAGATCCGTATGTGGTAGCTTCCGTATCCAGCCGGTAAAGTAGCACATCGTTACTCCCATACCCGGTTAAGTCAGGAATGTTTACCGGAGTGGTAGTGCTGGAATATGTTGCACCGTTGTAGACCACTGTGAAATTCTGGATGGTACCGGTCGTGCCGCTCTTCCGATCGCCGATACGGATGGTGACCCGGTTTGAGGATGCATGCCAGTTTGCAAGCGACAAATCAACAGCCAGGTTCAGATCATCCCTGTTATCGGTTAGATAAATGCCCCCGCTATTAGTTGGCATATCTTGCGGTGTAGGAGGAAAACTGCGAGCGACTGAACCGTTGATCAACAGTTGCATGTCCTGCAAATCACTGCGGAGTGAATGAGTGACCTTTAGGGTAATATAATTGGTAGCCGGCGTGTAAACTCCTTCCAGAGGATAGAAAACATCGCCGAAATAGTTCTCGAAATAATTGGCATCCACATAGGTGAACCCATTGCTGCCCCAGTCGGTACCCCAGGAATTGGCGACCAGGTACCAGTTGGAGCCATAACCGCAGACTGTCACCATATGATTAAGCCGG
>Ga0156394_1157_pt2 | contig 76609 bp, 64 predicted proteins | sample RifOxyA3_FD_108038 | JGI IMG/M metagenome (GOLD analysis project Ga0156394, IMG submission 108038) | Lentisphaerae bacterium RIFOXYA12_FULL_48_11 | reverse complement strand
TATTACCTGAGACAACGCAGGTTGGCATGGTCCGTAGTCTTCCTTTTGCTTGCTCTTAGTATCAAAGAGACGATGTTCGTGATGATACCGGCCTATTTCGGGGTAATGCTGTTTGTTTACCCATGGCGAGAATTTCGGAGGAAGGTCCTTGTCCTTGTTGGATCGGTTGGTTTCCTGTTCTTGATATTTTTTGTAGGAACCACGTGTTTATTTAACAGCCTTCACCAGGAATACTATCCTTACAAGACGATCCGTTCGGCAATACAAAAGCTAGGCATCGACGTAAGGGCAATAGAAGATAGATTGATCGGCCATGAAAAAGCAGAAGAGAGAAAGGCAAGAGAAAAAAAGGCAGTAGAAGCTAGATTGGTTCTCCTTAAAAGGGATAACCCGGAAATATTATTGTCTGATATTCTAACAAAGCAGACTAGGCAACAGATTGCAAACAATCCTGGAGATGTGAGGAGTCCGGTCAATTTGTTAATATATGGAGGTGCTCTGTTCTGGGTTGTTCTTTGCATCGGGACGGTGATGTTATTCAGGGGTGCTTCGGATGGAGGCAGACAGAAGAAATGGAACTTCATCTGGATGGGATGCGGCTTGTGGTATGTTGTTGTGACAGCTTTGATTGTGCGGTCGGCTCCGGATGCAAGGTTCTTTCTTCCTGGTGTTCCTTTAGTTCTGATTGGAATGGCGGGGCCGGTTTCATGGTTGCCTGGAAGACGTGTATGGCTTCCAGTGTTGATGTTCCTGGCGTTGATGCAAACCGCTGTTGTTCTAGGAAAAACGTATCAACTCAGGCATGTAAAGTCAGGGGTTATTGGCGCTATTGAGTTTCTTAGACAGAATCCTCCAATACCTAACAAAGTTTTCATGTATCCAGAGGGGAGCTATCGCTTGTTTCCATGTTCTCACGAGTGGTATATGGGTATTAATCGACTGCGCGATTTTTGGAGAGGGAACAATGATGAACGTATACAAACGCTTCAGAAAAATAAAGTTGGAGCAATCGTCATAAAGAAGTGGCTTGTGGCTCCGATAGACAAGAACATGAACAATCTGGGCATTTATCCGGACTTTTTCGTGAAACAGATTGCAGAAGATCAACGATTTGTCAGGACCTATGAAAATCAGGAAATTATGATTTATAGCGTACCGCCACTACAACAGGCAGAGACAAATAACTGTTTTAATGTAAAATAACTATTAAGATCTCGCTGGATTAAGGATGGTTGGATGGTTTCAGGAATTTCTAATTCTTTGCGTCCGTTAAGAATATGTATGCTCATAGCCTCCTATGCGCCAGATCCGGAGGGCGGAGCGGAAAAACAATGCCGCCGACTTTCACAAGCGCTGATAGAACGCGGATACATTGTTGAGGTAATCACGTTCCGCCATTCATGGCGCAGACCACAGGTGGTGGGTGAGAATAAAGAACCGATTATACACAGGATTGGCCTTCTTAGCTGCTTTGCCGTAGCGTTCCGCCGCGTGCTTGAATCATATGTGATGAAGGTTGTCTCGTTACGCCATCCATCTGCGATGGGCTCTGCAGACCGACGGGCGCGTGCACTTGCATTCTGGCTCGTTCTGCCTATCGTCTGGTTTGCACGATTTGTTTTTCTAATAGAACTTGTCCAGTTGATCAGAAAACAGCAGCAACCATTTGATTTGATTCATGTCCATGAATCAGGCTGGTTGGCGGGCGTAGCTGTTGTACTTGGTGCGCGTTTACATATTCCAGTAATTTGCAAGGAAGCGACGGCGCCAGCACTTGGACCAATAGGCTACGATACACCATTCCGACGCGTATGGGATCGGCAACGGCGATTGGCTGATGCCTGGCTAGCACAATCACCTGCGATTCGGGATGAACTGAACGAATTAGGAATAATGCCAGGTCGCATTCATCTTCTCAGTAATGGTGTCGTGCTACCTTTCGAGACGGCCAAACCCGAGTTTTCTCGAGAAGTTCTCTATGTAGGAAACTTGACACAGGGCACTGTCTGGAAAGCATTTGATGTACTTTTTGACGCTTGGATTCGTGTTGCGCAAGCCCGTCCCGGCGTACGGTTAACAGTAGTTGGTGGAGGTGATCCTGAACCTTGGATCAGAACACTCAAACACAGTGGTGCTGAATCCAGTGTTAATTTCACCGGCCGCTTGGACGACCTTTCGCAGATATACAGCAGTGCAGGTATTTTTGTGCTTCCTTCCCGTATTGAGGGCATGTCTAACGCCCTGCTGGAGGCAATGAGCTGGGGTTTGCCCTGCGTGGTGTCAGATATTCCGGGAAATGTTGCCGTGGTCAATAATGAATCAACTGGTTTGGTTGTTCCCGTCGGCGATGCAGCTGCATTTGCTGCGGCAATCATACGACTGTTGGATAATCCGGCTTTACGTGATTCAATGGGTTCCTGCGCCCGCAAAAAAATCGCGTTGGAGTTTGATATTCAACATGTAACGAATCGTCTCACGGAGATATATCAAGCAGCGCTTGGTCAACCTGGCAGTGTTGTGAAATAGAATCGTCTCGCTGTGACAAACGATTGGTTGCAAGGAGGTTACCTGCAATGATTGAATCTAGAGCTGAATATTTGCAATATCTGGAAGCTGACAGAATAGCCCTGGGAATTAAAACAGGGACCTTTAAAACAAAATTCGCGGAATTGATTTACCCGAATCCTGTTTGGAACTTTCAAAAGGCGTTGCGGAAATTAGAATATTACTGCAATTGCAGATCGGATATTATTTCGAGGCTGTATTATTATTATCTGGAATATAAGTTCAGAAAATTATCAATCAGACTTGGCTTTACAATACCTAGGAATGTGTTCGGTCCGGGATTGGCTATAGTGCATTATGGTACTATAGTTGTTAATGACAGGGCTCGAATAGGTAAGAACTGCAGAATCCATGCTTGCACAAATATCGGAGCTTCCCGCGGCAAACCTGAGGCTCCTCAAATAGGCGATAATGTATACATAGGTCCGGGAGTCTGCATTTTTGGAGATATAAAGATAGGCAGTGGAATCGCTATAGGGGCTAATTCTACGGTAAACAAATCCTTTGAAGAAGATAACATCATGATAGCAGGCTCACCTGCCACGAAAATCAAGGAAATAGATATCTCAAATATCATTAAGCACTTGTCAGGGCAAGATAGAAATGGACAGTGATGAGGCTGTTATTCTATACGGATGTTGAAGTATTCGGCGGCCACGAGGTTGCTGTACTTGATACTATTGAGGGATCGGCCATGGTGCCAGGTGTAAGCATTGGTGTCGCTTATTGTAAGCGAAACAAATTACTTGCGGGCAATCTTCAAGCGCGGTTCAGGGCATCCAGGATGGTCGAAATGCTTCCACATGATTACGTACATGAAAAAGGCGACTTAATCCGTGCTTTTGTACCTTGCGATAAACGACGAGCCATTACCGGTTTCATCAGCAAGTGGCGACCTGACGTGGTTATCGTATGTCAGGGACATATAGGGGTATCCATATGCGGACTTGCTGCTGCGGTTAGAACAATTGCCCATGTAATCAGTTATATACCCATGGCGCACACTTTGCGTGAGATGACAGGTAAACGGAATTTGACTGTACATATTGTCGATGCTCTTCTTTCTCGTGCCTACAAATGGCCCGAGAGTTATGTGACAAGTAATGACTGTGCTGCTGATCAATTGAAGCGCAATCATGGAGTGGGAGGCGATCGTATTCATGTCATAGAATATGGGCCTGACCTTGCGCAGCTCAAACAAGTTTCGCGTTCTGCGGCAAGAGCTGAGCTAGGTCTTGGCGAAGAATATCTTGTAGGCATGATCAGTAGAATCGAATTTAGACAGAAAGGTCATGACATTGTTCTTGATGCAATCAAGCGTCATGGTGGATTGCCGGGGAATGCCCGATTACTGATAGTGGGGGATGGGCCGGATGCGCAACGTATGAAATGGTATATAGAAAAGAATCGGTTGGATGGCTTTGTCAAAGTCATGCCCTATTGTAGTGACATATCGGCGCTTTGCTGTGCGCTTGATGTGCTGCTAATGCCTTCCCGATACGAGGGCGTGCCGATTGTCATGTTGCAGGCGATGTATTTCGGAATACCGGTAATGGCTGCTGATGTCGATGGGATCAAGAGCCTATTGCCAGAGGAATGGCGATTTGCACCAGGATTTGGTGATTACTTTATGAAGGCTTTGGAACGTGTCCGTAATGGAGTCAAGCCTGAGTTGTTGGAACGCAATAAACAATATATTATCAGAACATTGAATGCTGCCCGCTATAAGGAAAGGGTTCGGGAGTTTGTGTTCAGAATTTCAGGAATCACCGAATAACAGTTCCTGTTTCAATAGAACGCGGCGGTGTACATTTGTATCATGATGTAAACGTTGCATGGATGATGCAAATGGATGGAACAAGGATGGAGCCGTAAAATGAAAATTATAGTAATGGGTGGGGATGGGTTTATAGGATCTCATATTGTGGACAGGCTTGTTGAATCAGGACATAGCGTTACGGTGTTTGACCGCTGTCCATACAAGGTCACTAGGAATCTGGAACACCACAGGGGAACGGTAAAGATAATCTCCGGAGAGTTTGCGAATAGGGCTGAACTGGAGAATGCCCTGCGGGACAACGAGGTGGCGTATCATTGTGTCTGGACTTCCACGCCTATTACCAGTTGGAAGGATCCCGGTCTTGAGATAGATGAAAACATCAGGCTTTCTGTCCAGTTCATGGAAACAGCATCTGAGGTGGGAATTAAGAAGGTTGTCTTTCCCTCATCCGGTGGGACAGTGTATGGTCGTCAAGGGGAAACAACAGTAAAAGAATCTCAATTACCTAGACCATTTTGCCCGTATGGAATAGCAAAGCTAACCGTTGAACATTTTCTCAACTATTACCGTGAATCAAAGGGGCTTGCATCAGATGTATATCGTATTGGAAATGCATTCGGACCCCGACAACCAGTCTCATCGCCTCAGGGCGTAATCGCTGTATGGATGTCCAAAATAATTTCTAAAGAAAAGATAACAGTTTATGGTGACAACGAAACATTGAGAGATTATGTATATGTTAAGGATATAGCTCATCTCATGATGCATTCATTGACCGATCTTAAAGAATCGTCGACCATGAATATCGGGAGTGGCAGAGGTACGTCGGTTATGGAATTACTCAACATTTTCAAAAGGGTCATTAATGTTCCGTTTGAGTATGAAATACTACCCAGAAGACCTTCGGACAATGCGGCGATAGTTCTTGATAATAGGGCGATCTTAAATCATTTTCCGGATTTTTCATTTAGCACTATGGAAGATAAAGTAAAGGAAACGTGGCTGTCATTTTCTAAAAAACCGAGCCATATTTGTGCTGCTAGTTAAATTTGTTCAACAGTTAACCGGACAGCCATGCGCTGATGTCTGTCTTTTGGCGTAAATGAAGTCTGTTGTCTTAGTCCCTTATTGTCCTCTGCCTGCCGACACGGGCGGAAAACGTGAGATGTGGAAACATCTGGAGATTCTGAAGGAGCTTGGAGAGTGTAGAATTGTTTCCGCAGCCACGAAACCGGTTGGCACAGGATGGACGCCTGAATTCCGGGCGGAAATCGAAAGGCTGGGTTATACAGTAATATTACGTGAAGAATCCTGTGTCATGTCGGTAAGTCAGGTTCTGGGGATTGGTTATGCGGCGATCTGCAAGGCTCTTGGTCTTAATAGAGCTTTTGGCCACAGCAATCCTTATCACCGCTATGCATTCCCGGCTGAGTGGTGGAAGAAGTGTGCTGAAGGCGCTGATCTTGCTGTGATTAATTACAGTTACTGGTCCTGGTTGCCATGCACATGTCCGAAGGTTGTTGTTCTGCTGGACCTGTGGTCTGATTATATGTGGGAGGGCCCGGCGCGCGAAATCGAAGAACTTAGTAATGCAGATATTGTGGTTACCATATCGAAGGAGGAAGAAAGGAAGCTTAACGGGCGGGGTGTGCATAAAACATTCTGGAGTCCTCCTGTGGTAAAACAAGTAGATTTGCCTTTAAATGATTCTGTGGGCTGTCTGGGATCCGAAAATAGATTCAATATAGAGGGTTTGCGCTGGTTGGAAACCGCTTCACGGCATTTAAAGATTAAGATATATGGAAGTGTTTCTAAGCACGTGGTGGGAGTAAACTTTGAGAAAATGGGACAATATGGTGATACACTTCAGCCATACAAGGATTGTGGCATCATACTCCTGCCTACTTCAGAAGGTATGGGAGTACAGATAAAAACAATTGAGAGCTTGGCTTATGGAAGAGCTATTGTGGCCAGGAAGGGTGCAATGAGGGGCTTGCCTGAGGGGCAAGGGGCCTGGGTGGAGGTTGAGACACCAAATGAGATGATTGATGCGGCCATACACCTTGTGGAAGATAATGATGCAAGAGCTTGCCAAGCTCGGGCGGCACGAAATTATTACCACGCGCATTTGGATGCCGATCTATTGCGAGCCGAGTTGCGGGATAAGTTGTTGGTAACGGCCCGTACTGAACGTCAGGCCGTGGGCCACACATGAAATATCGATGGAAATGCGGGATGAACGATTCCAGCCTGATATTAACCTGCTGGTTGGTATGGATTGTTTTAGGACTTTTGCCTGCCCTGTTCTTCCTCAGGTTTTGTATGCAGATGGCGCTTATTTCTTTTTGGCGACATTAAGTTAAACGTATTCCCTAAATATCGGGAAGTATCTTAAGTTGAAAAAGCAGGAACTGTTTAAAATCTTTATTTTTGTTGGCTGGTTTGCTGTCAGCGTGGTTGCCATTATTGCCTTATTCCATTTATGGTTCACGCGTGAAAGGGCAATGTACTGGGGGCGTGATGTCGTCGCCGAGCAACAAGCCCTGTTTAAATATATTGGATTCCCTAAAACTATTCTGGAAGGCACATACAAGATTCAGGGCGTCTGGCCGGAAACTACACGTTATTCCATGTCCGGTGATCTAAATCTTCTTTCTTATCCGGTTTATCTTCTCCTTCCCCGTGTTCCGGCTGGAGATTCGGTTGCACGTCTTGTTCTTGGATCTAATACTACTTCTTTGAATGCTTCGTATTTAATAATTAATCCCGAAGCCCGTCCTGCATATAGAATTGCAATCAATAGCGTGAATAATTCTTTACAGAATAAACCCGCTATTCCGACCGGAAGTTCTTTTTATGGGGGATTGTTTTTGGCAGTTCTTTCAATTCTTGGAGTGACCTTGTTCCTCAGGGTGATTATTTTAAAGTATTTAGATATATCTTTTCCTGAAACATTTTCTATTGCTATTCTGGCGACCGGTATAGTTGTGGTTTTGTCCAAATATTCTCTGCATAGCATTAAGGGTGGCTTAATTCTTACAGGAGTTGTTTCCATCCTGGGGTGGATATCTTTGGTGTTTGGCAAGGAAAAGGATTCACGTTATCCGTGGAACCTGAAAGAGAATTATACTTCTTTGCTGGATCGAACCGGATTCTTCATTAGTGTTGCCTCGTTGACTGTTGTGTGCGGGATGTTGGTCTGGAGTTTTATGAAATCAATCATTGTGGGTCCTGATGTCTGGGATTGTTGGACCATCTGGGGTGCTAAAGCGAAAATGATGGCGCTGGGGGATGGATCAATTAGTGATGCGATTCTGATAAGCCAGAGGGATTATCCATTGCTCTGGCCAGCTCTTTGGGCATTTACCGGTGGATTGGCAGGCGGATGGGAAGATCACTGGAGTAAAGGGTGGGGGCCTATACTCATGTTGATCTGTGTCCTGGAGATAGCGGTAATTGTGACAAGAGAAACGAAACGGCGTGATTATGGCATGTTAGCCGGCGCGGTATTTATTTCTGTTCCTGCAGTTCCGCTAGTGGCCTCATGGGGTTATGCCGAGCCTGTGCTGTGGTGTATGATTACCTGTTCTTTTGGTATGTTGTTGCAATGGTATAATACGCGGAATTCTGCAAATCTTGTGCTGGCAGGAATTCTTGCTGCAGGTTCAGCCGTAACGAAGAACGAGGGCCTGGTTTTTGTGGGTCTTTCGCTGCTATGGATCAGTGTTAACAGCCGGATTAATGTTAAACACATGCTTTTCTTTATCCTGCCCGTAATAGTTATATACGCTCCATGGTTCGGCCTTTTGAGGGTCGTGTCCGGGGCGCAATATGATTCTATGCCGCCACTATTGTTGTCGGCAGATGAACTGATTAGCAAAGCCTCCCACCTCTGGCCTGCATTGAAAGTAGCGGTTAGCGTATGGAGCGATTTCAAGCAATGGACGTTTGTTCTTTGGGGTCTTTCTTTTGGGATGATAATATGCATTTTCAGGGGTGGCAAGTTTGTGCGATTAAACCTGATGATTCCATTGTTGATGATTGTTGCGTCCATGGTAACAATCGTATTGAGAAATGAAAATTTTGAATGGCAGGTTGGCGCGGCATGGAACCGGTTGACGATACAAGTTCTTCCTTTAATTATAATCGCAGTTTTTTGTGAATATGCTGGTCGGGGCATTGTGCCCTACGATCAGGCGCCTGAAACTAAACAGAGCAAATAGGTGTTTATTGGGTTAATATGAGTGTTGTTGCCGTATCACTGTTTCTTTTTCTGATATTCTGCGTTCTTGGAGTCTCTTTTAGTATTATTCTCAACCTGAAGGAAAGACTTGCAGGATGTTGTAGCCTGCAATGGATGTTTGTCTCAATCCTCGTTCTTGTGTTTGCTGTATTTCTGTTGCGGTCGCACGAAGATACATTTGCCGGTCTGGATAATTCAGGGTACAGGTTGATGGCAAGGGCTTTCCAGGCAGGGCGTTCGATTCACTCTGTTGATAAAGTTCTGCTGGATGTACCGTTTGAAATCAGGAATCGCGTGATGCTTCTTCAGGCGATGGATGAGCGAAATACCCGTGACAGGTCTTTCCTTGTTAAGTCGCTTTATACCGGTGAGACCGAGCCCTTTTTCTATCCCCTCCTGCCTCTGTGCGCGGCAGGGTTTGATGCGCTTGTTCCTGGAAATGCGCTTGATTACCTGGTGCCGGTAATCGGTCTTCTTTTTGCCGTAATATTTCTCCTGGTTGGTATGGCATATGGAGGTTGGCTGGGCGTTTTGTTTGCTGCAGCATTACTTGTGGGATCCCCTCTGCCCGCATGGTTGTTGCGAGGTTTCTACGTTGAATCAGTTGCTTCAGTGCTCCTCGCGCTTGCCCTGATCGACTGGTTGACCTGTCCTGGGGGCAGGCGGGTCTCACTGTTTGCCTACCTTGCGCTCGGGTTGGCTATAAGTTTTCACCCTGCGATGATCGTGATATCACTTCCTCTTCTAATGATGTTCGCTCTTAGCCGGGAAGAACGATTACGGGATGTTGTAATGGGTTTTTTGCTTTTCGGTGCAGGTTCCTCCGTAATGATAGGCATGTTAATGTATGCCTGTTCTCCTTATGGAAACTTGAGCTGGCCTACACTCCAGCACAATTTCACTGTCAGTGCATCACATCGGATCACTCTTGCATGTGCAGGAGGGATTGCGCTTGTGACCATTGTTGCAGTTCTGGCCAAGCCTGCCTGGTCGGGATGGTATAGAAGGTTATCTGAGAACGGAAAATATATTGTCACTTGCATTCCGCTGGTACTGAGCATCTTGCCGATACTGATCGCAGTAGTAGTGTGGTCCCAGAAAACATTTGTATGCGGCGGGCTTATTGAAGCTGGATCTGCCGTACGCTTCTGGTTGGGAAGTGTACTGGTTGGCGCCGGCTTGTACGTTTTCATTTCAAGGCAGAATGCCCGTGCGAGAATGGCTTTGACTGTGGCATTTCTTGCTGTTCCGGTCTTTACATATCTAAAAGGTGCCGAACAGATGGGGCTTTGGAGTCAACGCCGTATGTTGCCTGTATACCTTATTTTGATTACTGGAATCCTTCCCGCCACCGCTTCATGGCTCCAATCATTGCTTAAGAATATTCCAAGGCCTGCGAACCTGATGGCTGGAGCGGCAATCATCATTGTTTTGCTCCTGGCTGGAGGTTCCAATCCATGCAGGTGGCCGGCACCATACACTGTTAGATGCGATAGGGGTGCGTGGGATTGGGTCGAAAAAATAAGGGCCAAAATAGGAGATCGTCTGGTTTTCTTCGATTACTATCCTTACAGCGTGCCATTCGCTGTTACAGGGAAGACACGTGCACTTGGATTAAACGAGGGTGCGTATGGCAAAGTTGATGAAATAATGACCTGGCTGAGTGAGAAAGCTGAAAAAGAACAGGTTCTAATTGCATCGGCATTTGAGAACCCCGGTATGGAAGAGAATACAATGCTTGAGCCGTCGTTTGTGGAATCAATACAACTGGGTAAAGTTGTAAGCAAGGGTGCATTACCTGCAGAGAGGAAAGCGCATACTGTCAAAATCCAGGTATTGAATGTGCGTCCTGTGGGGACAAATGGACCATTACCTGTTTTGAATAAAGTTCTGGATAATGGGCCGTTGGCGTTGAGAGGTCCTTGGGGAAAAGGACGGCCGATAAAAGTTGATGGAAAAATGTTGCCGGCCAGATGGAGTAGGGAGGGGAGCGGAGTGATTGGCCCGGTTCCGTTGCCTGGACAAACTGTACAAATCAGCATGGAATGTGCAGCAGATCGAGATGATAAAGTTGTCGGGCAGGTTCTTCAGATAAAGCCGCCGTGGGGTACCGCGGCGTTGTCTTTGGCCGTGAGTAATGAATTTACCCGTGTATCCGGATACATTTTAAGACCGCTCGATCAGCCTGATGATGGGAAGCGAACCGGAATATACAGAATCCATGCGGAAAAACCTTATGATCCGGCTAAGGCTGGCATCAAAGGGTATGAAAACGATTTGGGTGCCAGGATTCATTTGATCAGGATTGAAGCGGTTAAAGCTAATAGTGTAGATCCCTCTGGTTAATTGAATTGTAACCGCGTTCCATGAACGCGGAAAGACTCCCACCTCGCGGAGGTGGGCTACAGAAAACGTAATAAGCTGGGTTTTGTGGTCGAGATTCAGCTCTATCTCCTTCCTTGTAACCTTTTTGTAAATCTGCTATTTTTCGAAATAATAATTAGAAGTGCATGAAGAATCGAAGGTCAGATACTGTAATTTTGATTCCTGCCTATAACGAGGAGGCAAGCATAGCCTCGCTTCTTGGTGAAATTCATAATTTTCTTCCAGGCGTTGATATTGTGGTGATAAATGATGGATCTGCAGACAGAACGGCTGATGTTGCCCGTGAGAATGGAGCAGAAGTCCTTGATTTGCCATGTAACCTTGGTGTTGGCGGGGCTGTACAGGCTGGTTTTCTCTATGCTTATGAGAATGGCTACGAGTATGCCATCCGATGTGATGGAGATGGTCAGCATTCTCCATCGGAAATGAAGAATCTGGTTGCAGCTATGAAAGCCGGTAACGTGGATCTTGTTCTTGGATCCAGATTTCTCGAAGAGGGTGGCTACAAAAGTACATGGATTCGTTATTGTGGTATTCATGGACTCGCGGCATTCCTGTCTTTTATCTGCAGACGGAAAGTTACTGATCCAACATCAGGTTTCCAGATTCTGAATCGACCTCTTCTGTATTTCTTCTCCCGTATGTATCCCATGGATTATCCTGAACCTGAGGCGTTGGCCCTGATGCGACGAGAGGGTTATGATTTCTGCGAAATTCCTGCGACATTCAGGGAGCGCACGGCGGGAAAGTCGACGATAGGTAAATGGGGTACATTATACTATGTATTGAAAGTGTTTCTGGCTTTGCTTGTAGACAGGGCCAGGCCGGTTGATGTGCGTTATTCGCGTGAAAACGTTGCAGGTAAAATATGATTGATCCTTTGGCAATGCGATATGCCGTTGGTTGGGAACACGCCGTGTTCCAGCGCGTATGTATTGGCCTTATTGGCTTTCTGATTCTGTTTTTTGCAGGCAGAGGTACATGGAAGAAGGATTGCAGTATTATTACCGGGATACTCTGGTTTCTTGCTGGGCTTGTTCTCGTTATATTTGCAAGTATTCCCCAGAAAGTCGTCGAGCTTGTTGTTTCGACAGAGTATCAGGTTCGTATCAGGGTTATAATGGGGTTTATCAGTCTGCTGGTTCTTTATGTCACATTTGAATCAATCAGGCGTACCCATTTGCAGGAGAAATATGCGCTGTTGTGGGTGGTTACAGGCCTGGTCATATTGATTTCTGTTCTTTTTCCTGATGCAGTGGCCTTGTTCAGGGCTGTTACCGGTATGGAATATGCCACAGCTATTGCTGCTGTATCATTCACTTTCCTGGTGATGGTTGCATTTCATTTTTCGATTGCAATGTCTGCGATGCAGTCAAAGCAGGCGAAGATTGCACAGCGTGTTGCCACTCTTGAGGCACGTCTGCTGCAGATGGAGAAAGCGCTGGATAAACAGCAAACAGAATCTGAAAGCAAGGGCGAAGTTTCTGGAAAAATCAGTAAATAGAGAGGGGAAGATAAAGTCATGAGAAGAAGGTCTGGTCTTGTAGCATTATTTGTGTCTGTCGTGCTGAGTTCAGGCTTTGATGTCTCAGTGAGGGCTCAATTGGCTGATAATGATTTTTACAATTCATATATCGCCAATAAACTCGAAATAGGAACCAGAATTACTCATGTTGTTTTGCTTGAGGACTCAAGGGGTGAGCCATATAACGGTTCGTTTGTAGGTTCGATCACCATGTTAAAAGAAGACCAGGATTATTTGCCAACTAAGTTCTATGTCCAGTACAAGTTTATGCCATGTTTAGGGATCGGATTGAGCTATGACCGTGTTGGCGCAGAAGCATGGGATCATGGCGGCACGGATGGTACAACGGTGCTCTCCGGTCCATTGTTATATCTTCTTGGGTGTTATCCCAATTCAACAAAGTTTACACCTTTCTGTGAATTGGGCGCTGCTTTTTACTCGGCTGATTTTGACGCAGCTTCAGGTTGGAGTATGCCGGGCAAGGATTTCGTTCTCGATAATACGCAGGGATTCTATCTTGCGCTTGGGTGTGACTGGCAGATTATGGAGCAGTTTTCCGTAAATGTATATGGACGATATGTTGATTCTGACGTTGACGGGGTTTATACGCATCCAGTTAACAGTGATGAAGATATCATCTTTACGATGAGTCATCTGGCGTTTGGCGTTGGTGCAAAATTCACTTTCTGACATAATGATCTGATTATGGAGAAAAGTGTAAATACAAGCCTGGCTATTGTTATTCCTGTCTACAACGAGGAGCAAGGGATTGGCGATACCCTTGAGGATCTTTCCGGGAATGACTTTCTTAAAGGCTCTGAAATTATTGTTGTAGATGATGGATCTAAGGATGCTACAGTTTCTGTTATAAGAAAATATCCTGTTACTCTTTTACGTCATTCTGTGAACAAGGGCTATGGGGCATCCCTTAAGACTGGCATACGACATGCCAGGGCAAAGAATATCATCATTATGGACGGTGATGGCCAGCACACTTCGGGGGCAATTGAAGAAATCGCCAGAAATCTATCTGATAATCCCATGGTCATAGGAGAACGGACTATTGATTCATTCCAGGTTGCCAACCGAAAGTTTGGAAAATGGATCATAAGGGTTGTCGGTGAATATCTTGTGGAACAGAGGTTGCCTGATTACAATTCCGGATTCAGGGGGTTTGACAGAAGAATAATGCGTTCGTTGTTGCATCTTATGCCTAACGGTTTCTCTTTTAGTACAACTTCTACCTTGGCCTTTCTTAAAGAGGGTTATTCTATCGGAACTGTTCCGATCAAAGTTAAGGCCAGGGTAGGCAGGGTAAGCAATGTTCGTCCGCTCAAAGACGGTATTAAAACGCTTATGTTGCTGATGCGTATTATAATGCTTTTTAATCCACTTAAGATATTTCTTCCTGCAAGTATTATTGCCGGTTTGTGTGGAGCGATTATAGCATTTTTTGATATGTGGATAGCGTCCCGTGTTTCAAATGGCGCCGTAACAATATTGGTAATGGCTATGTTCCTCTTTTTCTTTGGTCTGCTTGCCGATCAGATCTCCATGTTGAACCTCAGGGAGAGGGATGATGGCTCAGTCTAGCGGGTATCCTGAGCATCCGTGGACTGACGCGGATGTAGCCCGTCATTGGGACAGCGTTGCATCGATCTATGTGGATGCCAATTCCGGCGTTTCCGATACTCATGATCAGCGGTTTGTCTGGTCGATGCCGGAGTTGCAGCTCTTTCCCGGTTGCCGGGTTCTGAATATTTCTTCCCGTGATTGCGGAGCTCATTCGTTTCTGTTGAGGACATGTTCTTCCCTTAATGTTACACATGCTGAAATATCCAGCGGGCTGATCTCGGTGGCGCGGAAAATTCATCCGGACGCGCAGATTTGCAAGATTGAACAGTACGATAAACTTCCGTTTGATTCCGGTTCATTCGACAGGATTCTTACTTTGGAAACTCTGGAACATGCCGCATCACCTCTTGGGTTTCTGAAAGAACTTTACCGTGTCAGTGTTCCTGGTGGTCGAATGGTTCTCAGTTGTCCTCCAGCCAGCTGTGAATGGAGTTATCGATTTTATACAGCCGTATTTGGCGGGCATGGGGAAGGTCCGCATAGGTTCCCAAAATCCAGCGAAGTTAAATCTTGGCTGGCTGCGACAGGATGGAAATTGCTTAAACATGAGGGAACAATGCTGATCCCGTGCGGGCCAAGGTGTGTTCGACAATTGGGCGAGAAGGTCTTGAAATATTTTTCTTGTCCATGGCTCACTGAGCTGGGTATCCGGCAGTTTTTTGTCTGTGTCAGGCAATAACAATCAATCATGGACTCTGATCCAAGAAGAAGTGAAACGCTTTATCTTACGCTAGACATCGAATCCGACTATGGTCGGTCCGATTCTTATGAGATTCTCAGCCAGGCCGCTCCGTTTATTGATTGGTTGCATGCTGAAAATATACCTCTGACAGCTTTTGTTGTTGGTAAGCTCTTTCAGCAAGGCCATTCTATTATTGATACATTTCTTCGGGCAGGCATATCTCTCGGTGTGCATGGTTTCAGCCATTCTCCTGATACATTCGGCACAATGCATGCAAGTCATGCCGATGAAATACAAAAGGGAATGGAAGCTTTTGAAAAGCGAGTTGGTAGAAAACCGGATGGATACCGAGCTGCCCTCGGAATCGTCAGCCGTGATGATGTTCTTCTAATGGACAAACTTGGGTTCTGTTATGATGCGAGTATCTTTCCGATGCGCCGATCACATTGCTATGATTTTTCCGGACTGCCGAAATCGCCATTCCAATGGCAGGGGACGAATCTTGTTGAAATACCGCTTGGCATGTTGACTGCCACTTTGCCTGCTGGTATGACATTTATAAATCTGCTCGGTTCGGAGTTGAGTGCGTTTCTGGTTAAGCGGCAGGTGTCAAGTTTGTCCGGAGATGATAAGGCGTTCCATGTCACGGATTTGCATTTTCATAATCTTTTCCCGTATTATCCAGCAATGAATAGTCTTCCCTTTATTATGCGTCTTGTTTATCAGGCAGGTTCGATTATGGGAGGGCTTGTAACCTTGAGAAGGTATGTGGCTGTGTTACGCAGTAAAGGATTTGTTTTTGGTAATCTTGAGACCGATGCGCTGAGCTTGCGCAGGGAATCCCTGCCGGTGGTGGGGTTGGATTGTTTTAATCGCATGCTGTAATTAATTATTTAAAGTTCGCCATGCCGACAGTATGTGAAAGACTGCAGAATGATGTAATTGAGGCCGGAATTTGTACGGGTTGCGGTGCCTGTGTGGCGCTCGATCAATCCTGTAAGGCCGTTATGCGGGATACACCCTGGGGGCCATGTCCATCCTTTGAGACTCTGTCTTGCGATTTACCTGATCTCGCATGGGAAACCTGTCCTGGTAAAGGCTATGACTTCATAAAACTCTACAACACACATTATGGTCATCTGCCTGAGAACTGGTTGCTGGGTTGCTTTCAAAAGGTACGTACCGGTTATTCGTCAATTCCTGAAATCCGCCGCGGCGGGGCATCGGGTGGTGTAATAAGTCATACACTTGTTTACCTGCTGGAAAATAAACTCATCGATGCGGCAATAATTGTTCAACAGGGAACACCTGAACCATTATTGGCGCGCGCTAAGATTGTCCGCACCAGTCGAGAAATACTCGATGCTGCACAATCAATATACATTCCAGTATCCACGCTGGATATTTTTCGTGCTCTAACACCTGGTGAGCGCTATGCCATCACCTGCCTGCCGGATCAGGCAGCTGCCTTGCGCTTGCTTCAGCAAAACGATTATGAGCCGGCAAAACAGATCAAATATGTGTTTGGTCCCTATACAGGCACTGCACTTTATCCTGCTGCAATTGAATCTTACCTGCGTGGTTGTGGCGTAAAACCTGACGACAAGGTTGTTTCTCTCAAATGGCGTGCAGGCGAGTGGCCTGGTTATATGGAAATCAGGATGGCTTCAGGGAGAGTTCTCCAGTCAAAGAAAGTTTATTACAACTTTCTGATCCCCTTCTTCATAACCCGAAACAGTCTGCAGAATATGGACTTCACGAATGAATTCTGCGATCTGTCTGTGGGTGATGCCTGGTCACCACGATTTGAAAAGCTTGGAGGCGGATATTCTGTGATTACAACCCGCTCGGCCGAAATGGAATCAATCATCTCTGCCATGGAGAAAGCATCTCTGCTGGTGATGACAGAAGAGGATCCATTTAAAACATTGGAAATGCATGGCCACATGCTCGATTTTAAAAAGCGTGGAGGATACATTAGAAACCGTTGGCGACGGGCGTTCGGGAAGAAAGCGCCGCGCTATGGCGTTCGTCCCGTTCCATTGCCGGTATCGCGATATCTTGTGGAAGTGGTGATCTCATCGATATTCCTGGTTTGTGGAACCAGGCTGGCCAGGAAAATGCTAGAATGTCTGCCGGAGTCATTCATGGGCCCTATGTTTGACAAACTCAGATTGACTTGGAAGCGTTTTAGCAAGCCGGTTAAGCGCAAAGGGCTCGGAACGTTGCTGATGGAGCAGGAGTCTGTAAATGACTGACTTAGATAGAACTCCCATATCCCTCCCGTTTGTCGGCAAAATTGACAGGGCGCGTTTTGTCTCTCTCTTTAAATTTGCCGTATCCGGGCTTCCGTCGTTTCTGATCGCTATTCCTCTCAATATATTTCTGGTTGAGAAGGTTGCAATCGATAAGGGGGTTGCATACGCGCTGGTTATTACCTTTCAGGTCACTGTGAATTTCTTTGTCTGCCGTTATTTTGCATTCAATCGAAAAGATGCAAAATCGCTATGGGCTGAATTCGGCGCCTTTTTTTCGGGGATAATGATGTTCAGGGTTGCCGACTGGGGTCTCTACTATTTTATCGTTGAAGTCATCGGTTTTCAGAAATATGTTCTAGTTCAGTTAATTAATGTCTTCATATTCGCCATTCTCAAATTTCTTTTTTCAGAAATGCTTTTCCTGCGAAATTACCGTCCCATGTCGAAATAGCTAAATGCCGGATGTAATGTTCAGGTTCTCGAAAACAATTGATCAAGAAGCCTATCCTGCGTAACAATGTGGCAGGATCTGTCTGTTAGGGTTTTGTTAATAGGATCTATCAGTCTATGACAAGGCATAAAATATGTATGTTCCTGATAAAGCTGGTTATGGCCGGAGTTATCATGTTTACCACCTTTGAGGTTGCGCTGGCGCTAATGTGTCGCATGGGGCGCCTTGATATTTCGAAACCGTCATACAGGTTCGGTAATGTCAACTCGCGGTTCTGGATAGAAACGAATCCAGATTTCGGGGTTTGGCATGGACCAAATTCTTCGTATCGGCATATAACCCCATCATACGATGTTTTTTATAAAGCCAATTCATATGGTGCCAGGGATAAGGAACGATCAAAGGAAAGCAATGGGAAGAAGAGGGTCATAGTTGTTGGTGATTCTTTCACGGAAGGATACGGGGTTGAAGACGGGAAACGGTTTACCGATTTGCTCGAGAGTCGTTCGGGTATCGAACATTTAAATTTTGGAACGGCTGGTTCCTTCGGGCCGACACAGTATTATCTTCTATATAAGACTCTGGCCCGACAGTTTGAGCACGATGCCGTGATGGTTTGCATCCTGCCTTTTAATGATTTTCTTGATGATGATTACGAATATGGGAAGATTGCTTATTCAACCCATTACCGCCCATTCTTTACGGGCCAGTATCCTGATTATAAGTTGACTTACAGCATGAAAGACCCTCCCCGGGAAAGAAGCAAGTTCCTGGAGAGTTTTCTGCGTGAATTCACTTTTACGGGTAATTTTATTAAGCGTGTCAAGGGTTTAGCCAGGCATCATCAGGCGAGTATGAAAAAGGGATATGCCGGATACTATGATTATACAAAGGAGCAGTGGTTGCGTCTTAATTATGTATTGGGTCAGATCAGGCGAGAAGCGGCAGGAAAGGAAGTTATTGTTGTTACCATTCCGGCGATCAGTGATCTTGAACGTCTGCAGACCGACCCGGCGAGCACTCTCCCTGTTGATCTTGCATCGTTTTGCATTGCGGAAAACATGATTTACCTTGATCTGTTGCCCGGCATTCGTTCGGCTCCTGAAGGATATCGTGCTTGTTACTATAAGCTGGATCCTCACTGGAATGCTCTTGGAAGCCGGTTGGCCGCTGATTACATCCTCAAGAACGTGAAGTGGTATCAAAATACGACAGGATCTGCTCAGGGAACGAATTCTGTTACATCAGCCATTTCTATTTTGCCTCAAAAACCCTGATCTCGCCCATTGTCCAGTCTCTTTTCTCCGTCGGTTCTGTAATTTCCAGCTTTAGCCGTGTTGTTGTAACAGCTGGAAACCGCAGAGTATGAACTTCGTTCATATAAGATGGATGTCCATTGACGAATTCAAATATATCCAGTTTATGTGGAATATTCTCAAGGAGGGTCGTCCATTTAAATCCATCGTATGTTTCAAGTTTCATCCTTTTTGCCCTGTCGTGACGATACTGATTGTAATAAATCTTTACTTGTGAAACAGGGTGCGGTTCGGATAATTCTATTTCAACCCACATTCCCTTCTCTTGAAGCTTAAAGCTCTGCCAACGTTTCCCGTAGTTTCCATCGTTAAGAGCTTTGGCAGATTCCGTGTTATGACATGTGGTGATTGTCAGCTTCTCGGGTGGAACTTCTTTTCCGGCTGGTTCAAGTGGAAACTCAAAATCAGTATAAACTTTATAATGGCCGCATGTTTCCTTCCTGTACTTTGTGTGCATATCATTCAGCTCTGCTTCGAAGTCATTCGGTTTGAATCTGTAGGAGTCTGACAGCACAAAGGCCACATTTGTTGCTTGGTTTACAGTGTCACTGAAGGGAATGTTCCATCCTGGAAAACGTTCATTAAGAGGCTGGCAGCAGATGACCTTCTCGTCACTCTCGTAAGTTATGCGGTAAACATCGGTATAAGTGCCGTAACAACGGTTGATTCCTCGCTCTTCCAGATAGCTGAATACAGGTTTCAGATCATAACATTTAAGATAATCCGAGAATCCTGGCGTGTTCCAGCGCTGAACTATTTCTGCTGTTGCGGTCAGGTTCATGCCTGCAATCATGAGCGAGAGGATTCCTAATACCCAACGCGTGGCCTTACCCGACTGTTGGTAGGTATAAGCAATCAGGAAAGGGAAGCTTAATACAAACGGGATGAAATAACGATATGTGTGATGATGTGAGCGGCTGCTGGCTATAAACAGTACCAGGCACATCCATGCTATTCCTGCAAAAGCCATGCTGGCGTCAACACTCGGCCAGCGTTCCTGCCGCCATCTTGGTACGGCCTTTCTCGTGACTACTACTGTAAAAAAGATGAGAAGAAGGAGCAGGATAATACCTATGTAGAAATCAAAACCCTGAATCCACGGAACACGTTCCCTGTGATCCGGGAAGATTGTGGGTCCCCATCCAAAAGCTGAGGGTAATGTCTTTTCAAGAGTGGGTGAAATGATTTTCTTGAGTGCTTTGGTAAATGAGACATTCTGTAAGACGGTATCAAAAGCTCCATGATTCATGTACTTGGCCGCCAAATGCGGTGCGAAGCCAATGAGGCCTCCTATTCCGCATATTGGTGCAGATATCATGGCTGTCTGGCGGTTGTTTGCGACTGCGATCATGGCGCCGCCCATAACAAGTATTGGAAGGGCAAGCATTGTATCGCTGGCGGCCAACCCTCCGCAAATACCGCCCAGCAAAGCAAAAATCCATTTAAACCGTTTTACTTCAGCATGTTTCAGGGCCAGCCAGATAACCAGGCTGGCCAACATCATCAATGTGGGATAGCCGGGCAAGGCACAACCAACCTGCAGCATTAACAAATAACTCGAAGGAAAAAGTATAAGGATTACACCCGGCCATGTGTTGCGCCAAGGGCCCCATCTTTTCATTATCATAAGGGAAAGAATAATTGTAATGAAGCCCATCGCGAAATCCACGACCCTTGCGCCAAAAGCATTCCGAGGCAGATGATTGATGAATGGGGCCTGAATATAAGCTTCCAAGGGGAATACGTAAGGCGATCCCAGGATCAGTAATGGCAATTGCCCTCTCGCAATCTGTTTTGCCTGGAGCGAGATCTTGCACTCATCGTCAAATGCCGGAATGGCTTTTGCCCCTACCTCGAAAAAATATAATCTCAGGACAATGGCTGCCACACCCAGTATTATGGCAATAACCAATAAAAGTCTTTTCATAGTGTTTTTATAAGACTCTTGAGAATTTATTCCATTTTAAGATGGCAGGCAAAGTAATTATATAAATCGCTGATAAAATCAGCGGATCGATCGGGTTTTAATTATGCGGATCAGTTCGTTCCGGTCGCCGGAATCAAAAAGGTATCTCCAGGCAATCACGACCCAGCTGATAATTAAAATAACTGTTAACAGGGCTCGCCAGAGCAATGGTTCGCACAGGATAATTGCGCCCATCATTGCCAGTGAGATGATTCCGCAAAGCATCCACTTGATGCCATATTGAGTTATTACAGGGGCAAACTTACGGCAGAATACCAGCATAACTGCAAATTCCAGTATGGCTCTTATTGCCCATGACATTGCAGCGCCATTTATTCCGTATAGTTTTATCATGTGGGTGGCGAGAAGTACGAACAGCGGGAATTCGATCAGGTGGATATATGCAGGGATGTTTGGCTTCCCGATTCCCTGGAGAAACGAGAATGGAATATAAGTCAGGCAGTAAGCAAATATGCCGATAGTGAGCAATCTCATGACAGGGGTACTGTTGATTCTGAAATCATTGCCCAGCCATAGTTCAAAGCCTTCGGGAGTAAATGCCACCACGATCAGAATGACGGGCAGCAGAATTCCCATTAGCCAGCTCAGGCTCCGTGCGAACAAATCAGAGGTTTGATCCTGGCGTTGTCCAAAATGTTCTGCAAAAGTCGGGAAGAGAACGGAGACCCAGGCGCGCGGAAAGATCAGTAATTTCACCACAATTTCTGACGCTGTAGCATAATAAGTTACAACGCCAACGGTCAAAATGCTGCCGATGAGGAAACGGTCTATATGGACCATGAAAGGCATGAGAAGCGTTGAAACAGTGATCCACCCTCCTGTTGACATTAATGGTTTTACTTCTGCTGAATTCCATCGGAAACCGTGCCGCAATTCGGGAACCTCGTGCAGGCACATGATGAAATAACAGAACCATTCAATGATGCGGCCTGCAATTAGGATTAACACTACCGGAAAAAGGCTATTTGAGAATGGGAGTACCAGTAGCGGACCTATGAAAGTGAAGGAACCTAGCGGCACCCTGATTAAATTAATAAGTCCAAATTTCCGGCGTGCTTCGAGAATGCCAATCATGCCTGCCGTCATAACGACGACAGGCAGGCTGATAGCCACAACCTGAAATGATCGTAAAGTCTGCGCCTGCATTTCGACAGGGATCTTCAGGGCAGATGAGGTAAGCCAGGGTGATAGGATGGCGACGATAACTGCTGCAATTGCGCCCAGTAGGAACATTATCAGGCACGAGGTCCAAAATAGGCCGGGAAGTTCTTTCTCTCTACCCTGGCCGATTCGCTCGGCGGCTATCCTGGTTAGGGCACGACCGATTCCCATGTCGAAAATGGTGAAGTAGCCTACTAGCATCCATACCAGCGTCAGCAGTCCAAATTGATCCTTGCCCAAGCCGCGGATCATTGGCGGAATGCAGAATATGGCGACGAGTACTGGTGCGCAGAACCCCATGATATTCCAGAAAGTGTTTCTGGCAATTCGTTTGCCTTCAGGAAGGGCGGGAGGGGTATTACTTTCCGTCATGTTGTGCGATTCCCTGTTGCTGAATCCAGACTCCTGAACAGTGCTAGATGTTTGTCAGCCACCGTGGCTATGCTAAAGCGCTGAATAACATTAGCGCGGGCTTTTTGTCCGAGCACATTGTAGCTGTCAGGACTATTCAGTGCATTCTTCATAATCTCCAGCCAGGCAGGTTCATCTTTCACCGGGATAAGTCGGCCATTGACATTGTTCTCGATGATATCACGGTTGCCGGTGATATCCGATACAAGGCAGGGGAGTCCGCATGACTGTGCCTCGAGAAGTGCAATAGACAGCGCTTCGCTCTCTGATGGAAATACAAAGAAGTCCACGGCCTGCAGATATTTGTTCATTTCCGTCTGGAATCCTGCAAAAGTCACGCTTTCCTGCAGTTCTTCCCGTGATGCGAAGTCACGTAATTCCTGCTCGCACGACAGGAATTGTTCGCCTCCTCCTCCAATCAGGACCAGGTGACAATCCTTGCGTTCACCTGCCAGCTTTTTCCAGACTCTTAGGAGCATTTCAAGCCCTTTACCCTTATTTAGTTTGCCGGAGTAAGCGAAAAGTTTCTTATCCAGTGGCAGGTTAAATTCTTTCCGGCGTTTTTTGCGTAAATCATTTTCCGCCGGTTCAAAACTTCCGGTATCAATCCCATTATAAATAAGATTATTTTTTGATGTGGGGATCCCTGCGTTGTTGAACTCATTCTGAATGTCCCGGGAAATGCTGATAAATCCAGCGGCTTTCATGAGGATCTTGTTTCGCCATTTAAGATACACTCGAATTAACGGTTTGAGGCTGGTCTTCCTTATCGCTGGATCCGGGCTGTTCCATATGAAATCGCCGGAAAACTCACCTCTGCTTTCAGATCGGAGTATGCAGGTTTTGCCAAGGCGCAAAGCTGCCATTGTGGCTGGTAGCCCTGCGGTTCGAAGACCACAGACATAAATAACGTCATATTCGTTTCGCCTCTGGAGCAATTCAAGGTATGTTGGAATGATCATCAGGTATTTTCCGAACTGGCGAAATCCTGATGGCGATAATCGTCTGATCGTCAGGCCGTCGGTGTTTTCTTCTCTTTTGAGGTCAGAGGTAATCCGGCGCGTCATTACAAAAACAGATGCACCGCGTTTCAGCCATTCCCTGCAGAGAAGAAGTGCGTGCGTTTCTCCGCCGCCAATCACTGGATGGAATGAATTGGTCAGGAGACAAATCCGCGGATATTTTGATTCTGGTCTCATTTGGAAGAATCATTCCTTTTGCTATTTTGCCAGGCCGTCATAAAACCCTGACGTCCGTTTCCGGGTAGACAGTAAATGAAGTCGTGTTTTAATCGCATCAGCCTGTACGGGTTGTTGCCATACATGACGGCACGAGATCCGAAAAGCCGGTCTGCAAACGCAGTTATAAATCCAGCTTCTTTCAGCAGCGATTCGGCAACCTTCCCGCTTATGGCGAATGGAAAACACATCTGGTTCACCTTGTGACCTGACAGCCGCGATGATAGAAATTCCCTGGCTTCAAATAATTCATCAAGGATGGATTTTCGACGCATTTCTTCCGTTTCGAATCTGCCGGATCCCTCCCAGGCAATCTTTTTGAGAACTTCAGTCCAGTCTGGCCGTTGGAAGAATGCCCTTCCGCCTTCACTTTTGACAAAATCCACACATCGATATCTTGTTTCTACTGGTTCAAAGAAACGGAAAGCATCTGACATTCTTGAGCGCTGTGCATAAAGGGGGCATCCAAGATCATTTACGGAAACATAGGTATAAGGCATCATATCATTCATGAGCGGCCGCAAATGAATGTGAGGGTTATATTCCGGTGTGACGAATCCTGTTATCAGGTTATCGCAGAATATGACTGAATGACTGAATGAATGGGCCTGAAGGTCTATTATACCGGATTCATGGATTGCCGTGAGTTCCGGCCATGAGGCGAAATTAGTATTCATTATATGTGAGGATTTCCACCCCTTGTCTGTCATTTTAGGGCGAACGATTTGGGCTTCAGGAACTCTGCCTGGACTGACATATGCAATTGCGGCGAAATTGTATTTTTTGAGCAATGGCAAGGCTACGGTCCAAAGGCTCAGCCAGGCATCATCAAATGTCAGTGCGATGCTCCTTTTTCCCGGATAGGCGCCGCCAACCACGAAGGCGCTGATAGTCTCGCTGGTAACAGTCTGGTAACCGTTTTCGGCCAGGTAAATCAGGTAAGGCTCGAGTGATTGCGGTGTAACATCGTGAAAGTGAAATACCGGAAGGATGTCATCTATTGATCCGCCAAACAGAAATCGAGGGTAACAACCGGATGCGAGGTCCAGTATGCCTCGCCACGGTGTCTTTCGTTCCTCAAATGGAATCTGGCATGCCATTACAATTTGCTCACAGTATTACTTAATCCGGGATTCCCGTCACGCTGATTTCTCTGTTCAACTTAACGATTCCACGGATGTTGTCAAGGGAGGAGCCTGAAGGATCAGGGCTGGGTAACAGTGAGTGTTCCTGCAAGAATCCGATGTCTTCGGCTGTCTTTTCTGGGGTACGTTCCCCCCGATATGCTCAAACGCTTGTGTGTGCGGGTGTTCCAGATGCCTGTCCACAGCTCGTAATTTCCGGCAGGGATATTGAATGTTTCGGTCAGGGTGGTGGCTGTGCCGGCATAAGCATTCGCAACGGCATCACGCAATGAGATGTCGAAGGCCGCAACCTGTTTGCCATTCTGGTCCAGAATATGGAAGAACAGGGTTGTGACATCGTAAGCGGAATAACTTGAACAAGTTGTTGAAATCATCGGCCGTACTGAAAATGATTTCCCGTTTTTAACAGAGGGCGAATATTCCAGGTTCTTCAGGGATATGGCTTTATCAAAGATGACGTTATGAAGTTCTGATTTGCATCCTTCCCATGCTGCCTTCGTTGGGTAACGTTGCATCCATTCTGGTGCTATGTTCGTCTCGCGCCATGTTTTCAGACTGTCTGTTATGGCTTTTATGTCCGGGCGAATTCGCCACGATTCAAGGTCAAGTTTCCCGCTTTTACATTGGATCTGTACCTGGCAGTAATAGGGGGCAAAGTTTTTTGAGAAGCGATAAGTTATCTGCTGTACCCCGGGTGTTATTGTTAGCTCTGTTGCCGGTTGTTTCAAGGAGCCGAAACCGTCAGTCAGGGCAAATGTTACTATTGATGTAGGGGCGAGGCCGCATATATCGCATTCGAGTTCATATGCCCCGCAGGACAGGAACATGCCTGTTTGCGGCAGATCTTTTTTGGTGGAATGGTGTTTAGTGGCGATGAAACGGATATTGCAATGGTTGGTTTCAATGTAGCGGCTTTGCTGCAGGCATTCTCTAAGTGTTTCTGTATCCTTATCCTGAGGGAGGATATCAGTATAATTGGTGGCGGTACCTCCGAATACCATAAAGGCGTTTTTCTCAGACTCGGAAGCTAAAACAGTCGCCACAAGGTTTCCGGTTTTTGTTTCAATATCGATTGGAACAATAAAAGATTCGCGATCTGAGTCATTGTCGGGGCAGTGGCGCCATTTGCGGGGTGTAAATGTCAGTATGCGCTGTTCGTTTGGTTCCAGGAACAGTTCCTGCATGTCATTGCCGATGTTTACAGTCGTTTGTACCGGCCAGGCGCTTGAACGCAGTCCGACCTTTATTTCTCTGGGTCTACTGTGCAGGACAAGGTGTTTGTTCCTGATTTCGTTGTTGTTTATAGTAAACATGCGATCATTGCGCGGGAATGTAGGTCCGTTCAGGAATATCCATTCATGATCAGCAGGGTATGGAATCGCAGGCACCGGCAGGCTCTGGAGTGAGTTCCATGTTTTGTTAAGCTGACATTTTACAGCATTCTCTCGATTCCGAAATGCAGAAACTCCGCCAGACTCAAGGTAGATGTTCTTAATGACCTGATTGGATGTGTTGGATGCATTTTGGGAGAAGCTGCCTGGCATTTCCCTGGCAAAGAGAATGTTGTCTTCGCGCTGCCAGAAGAAGTTCTCTGCCGTCATTCCGGCGCCAAGTTCGACAATCACAGCGATGCTGCATATTACCGAGAGAATATGTGACCACTTCGGTTTGTTTTGCCACAGCCATGTAATTGTCGAGACAGCTCCAAGGATGAGGGGAATCTGTATGTAGGAGAAGTGGAAAGGCTGAATGTTCGGTTTGCCTGTAAGTGATATTAATAAAGCTAAGAAGGGGAGGCTGTAAAGAGCTGCGGCAGCCCTGTTTTTCATGTCTCGTGACGGTTCGCTTGTGGATTTGTCGCAGTATTTCCAGATTGCAATAATCAATCCCATTGCTGCAAGTGTTACAACTGTCCATCCGAATGCCTGCAGAATCATTGGCGTGTTTTGTGTAAGTCCAAACCATGCTTTGATGTGAAAGGGTTTTGCGACAAAATCAGGGTCTACTTCGTAGTTTTTTATGAATGTAAAGTTATCAATCATATCTTTGCGTGTCTGGCGGAAGTTAATAAGGAATGCCGGAGTACTGATCAGAATGCCAGTGATACAGCCTGATGCTGCAGTAATGCCTTGAAGAAGAAATGTCTTAAAACGTTTCTCGCTGAACAGCTGCATTAATGCGTATACAGCTATTATAATTCCAAGCAGCATGCCGTTGTACTTGCAGCCAAATGCCAAGCCCGTGGTCATACCTCCCAGGAAAATATAACGTAATTTGTCTGTGTCAGCATAAAGACAGAGCATCAGGATTGTCAGGGTTCCAAACAGATCGACACCAATATCACCAGTTGCAAAATGTGAAACACAGACAGAAAGCGGGGCGATCGCCGTCAGCATTACGGCCAGCCAGCATGGCCCCGGCTTATCAAAGAGTTTCCTTGCTGTAATGAAGACCAGCCATAGGATTACCATGCCATAAAGAATGCGCAGACCGCGAGCCCAGTAATACATTTCAGGCATGGCGGGTATTGTGGGGTTTGTGCTTGTCCCGTACAGCGTGCGAAGAACGAGGTTCCGTAGCGGCAATACAGGTCTCAGAAGCCATTCGTCTACATGATTCAAGCCGTAAGGATATCCATCATAGAATAAACTTCCTGTATACCAGACATAATGACCCTGCAGATAATTATGCAGAGCCGTGACCTGCTTCATCTCGTCGGGATGGTAAAAGTAGGGGACGTCCAGACCGCGAAAGGTGCCGGAACATCGAAGATACAGCCCCAAAATGGCTGTAACCGCAAGTAGCACGAACCAGATCTTCTTAGTACCAGTGATTGCTGACATAACGCTTAAAATGAGTTCTATTAGCTGATGTAGGTATCACTTAATGGAATATGAGGCAAGTCTTCTGTCTTTTTGATGTTATGTGCCCGAATCCTGCAGATTTGACAAATTGTCTCTGATAGCGCATCTTAAAGGAAATGACGGAAGACAGGCAGATATTGGATATCCAGAAGAATCTTTTTGATGAAAGCAGGTCCTCTTTACGGAAATACCAGGATCTTGTGATAGGATCACGTAGTTTAATGGCTTTACTCAAGTATGAGTTTATAATTACTTTCTTTTCGGCGGTCCCCGGGGCTTTGGGTCTTGTTCTTCGCCGTCTGACATATCCATGGCTGCTGGGGCGAGTTGGTAGAAATGTTGTTTTTGGAGTGAATACCATTCTCCGACATCCCCATAAAATCTCTATGGGTGACAATGTGGTGGTCGATGACAATTGTCTCCTTGATGCCAAGGGTGATTCCAACCATGGAATCACAATCGGTTCGGGAGTATTTATAGGACGGAACAGTATTCTTCACTGCAAGAATGGTGACATAGTCCTTGGTGACCATGTGAATATCGGGTTCAATTGTGACATTACTTCCTCAAATTATGTGGAAATAGGAGAGAAGGTTCTGGTGGCGGCTTATTCTTACATTGTTGGCGGTGGACACGATTTCTCTCTCAGTGATGTCGCGATTATTGACCAGAAACGTGTGGCGAAGGGTATCAAAATAGAGGCAAATGCCTGGATTGGTGCGGGTGTAACCGTTTTGGATGGAGTCACCATAGGAACAGGCACAGTAGTCGGTGCTGGTGCGGTTGTTACATCTGATTTACCTTCCAACTCTATTGCGGTTGGAGCGCCTGCTAAAGTCACACGTTCCAGGTAGTTTCTCTGTTCAATCTATTCTCTGTCGTGTCTATCCCATGATTTCTGATCCGGTAAATGAACTCTTGTCTGTGCAGAAACAATCGGTTAGTTTGCTCAAATATTATGAATTCCAGACCGATAACTGTACTCCAGCTTTGCGAGCATTTTGGTAACGAGCAGAGCTCTTTTCATGGGGTTGCACGCTCTTTTGAGCTGTGGATCCCTGCCTTTGACAAGAATCGGTTCAGGGTTCTCTTGTGCAGCAGGGGTGGTACAATAAAAGCAGCAGAGGAAAGGTTCATCGCTGCTGGAATAACACCGCTATATCTTGGCTATGGTAAATTTGATCCACGTAACCTGTTAAAATTGATGCAGATCGTCTCGAGCGAAAAGGTTGACATTATTCATGCTCATGGCTACGGAGCCTGCTTATGGGGGCGCATCGCAGGTATGCTGATGGGGAAACCTGTTATTGTGCATGAACGGTGTAATTATCGGACTGTACCACTATTCATGCGGCCTATAGAATGGCTTCTAGGACCCAGCACGAGATATGCGTTTGCAGTTTCTGAGTCGACCAGAAAATTTACGGTTGAAAAACGTTATATCTCAAGTTTGATTGTCAAGGTTCTCTATAGCGGGATACCGCTTGACGGTGTTAAGAAGGCTCATTCTGAATGGATCATTTCGTTCCGGCGTGAGCAGGGGATCAAGCCGGGGAATAAGGTGCTGGGCATTGTGAGTCGGCTTGAAAGTCACAAGGGTCATATCGATGCGTTCAAAGCACTGCAGCTGGTTTTGAAAGAAATGCCGAACGTTTATCTTTGGGTTGTAGGTGATGGTAGATACCAGGATGTTCTTCGCCGGTGGGTGGTTGAGAATAATATGGAGAAGAATATTAAATTCCTGGGGTATCGGCCGGACGTTTTAAGTGTGATACAGTGTTTTGATGTTCAGCTCTTTCCCAGCCATCAGGAAGGCACTCCGAATACTCTTTATGAAGCCATGGCAATAGGAAATGTACCGGTTGCGTCGACGGCGGATGGACAAGGGGAGATCCTTGAGAATGGGAAAACAGCGCTTCTGTTTGAGCCCGGTGATCATGAGATGATGGCTGATTTAATTCTGCGTCTTTTCAAAGATGATAAACTCCTGGAGAATATCCGGAATAATGTGCTGGTGAGGATTAAAGATTTTGATATGCGGCGGACCATTGCAACGCTGGAAGCCACGTATGAGCAGATAATGGACGGCAGAAGTTAAGGAATGTATCAGTGAGAACTGGTGGTGGCTGGAAAAGAATATTTATTTCGCTGGCGGTAGCTCTGGCGGTTTGGGCTTTGTTTACATGGCCCCTTCCGCGTTATGCCGGACACGCAATTCCGTCTTCTGCTTATAATGTAGAGAGGGAGAACATGCGCATGATGATCCCTGGTGATCATCTGCAAATGCTTTATCAACTCTGGATAGCGTCTGATACGTTCAAGGGTAATACGCCGTGGTTCCATGACGTATATGAATTTAATACCGGCAATGACGAAGACCGTTATTTCCTGTCCACCTATTATCTTCCGTTCTCGCTCTTTTTCCTGGTGGGGTCCTGGTTTGGCGGTCAAGCTGGAGGGTACAATTTTGCGGCGTTTGTAACCTTGTGGCTTACCTATCTGTTTACGTGGCTTCTGATCCGGCGCTTTGTAAAGGATGATTGGCTCAGTGCCGTTACGGCTGTTTTAAGCATAATATTCCCATATCGATGGATCACCATGCTGGATGGCAGCCCAACGGGTCTTACATTGATGTGGACTCCGATAATATTCTGGGCGCTGGATGTCATGATTGCCGAGAAGAAAATCTGGGCTGGAGCTCTGGCCGGCATAGGGCTGTTTATGTCGGAATGGGGTGATGCCCATGTCTTTTTCTTTAATGTACTGTCTGCGCCGTTCTGGTGTGTTTTCTGCTATATTTTCCATTATCCGAAATGGCCGTCAAAAGTGGATTGTGTTGCCTTGTTGAAAGCTGCTGTATTTCTGCTCATATTCACTGGCGTGGTTGCGTTGCAGGTGGTGCGTGTCAAGCATGGACTCAAAGATGCTGTTATAGCCCAGAAGGGTAGAAGTATAGATGAAGTTTCCAACTGCTCGCTGTCTTTGTCTGGTGTGGTGAAATTCAATAATCCTTATGACAATCGGAAAATATATATGGGGGGGTATCTCCTTGTCCTCCTCGCAGCCGGATGGGTTGCGTATATACTTGTCCGTCGCAAGGATCTCAGATCCGAGCTGTGCGCCCCTCTACCTTTGTTTCTTATAAGTATTGGAATTGTTGGAATTATCATGCTGGCTACAGGCACGAAAAATCCGGCTGGCCCCAAAGCCTGGAAACTTCTGACGATACTTGTTCCGCCTTATAAAATGATTCGCCAAGCCGACAAAATATACTGCCTTATGCCGTTCTTTGTGGCTCTCGGCTGCGGACTGCTCTGGCGGTATATTCTGGAGCTGCTTCCTGAGGGTCGACGCCGGCTTGGAATGTTTGTTCTGCTTGTGCCGCTTCTTTTTGATTACAAGTATCGTATTGACGCAACCATTTGCGGGCTGGATCGTGAGCAGGGTGCATATCGTGCCGTAGCTGAGGATGCGCGCGAATCGGGAAATAAAAAGCCGCATATTGTAGTGCTTCCTCTTTGGCCGGGTGTTTCCCACTTTAATTCTGTGAATGAGTATTATATTTCCTTGTATCACATCCGCATGGTGAACGGATATGGAGGTACGGTAAAGAAGAGGTACTACGAGGAGATTTTTCTTCCGTTGGAAAGTATGAATGTCGGCGGCATCTATGACCGACAGCTCGATGAGTTGCTGAAGAGAGGCATAGGTTACTTGGTTTTGCATGAAGATGTGTTTCCTGAGAAGGTCAGCCCGTTTACTGTTGGTTACACGCTTCAACAGCTGCTTAATCATCCCAGGCTGGAGTGTATTGGCAAGGATGGTGCGGCATGGTCTTTTAAGATTTTGATTGCACCTTCTCCTGGCAGGGAAAAGAATGGCTTTATGGCATTTACTTTTCCTTCACGTCGGAGGGAGTTGGAACGCACCGTTCTTACAAATGCTGTTGTACAGACGGATGACCCTTCTGCTCTTGGTAAAGGGTATGTGAATATGAGTCCGGGTGGTCGTGTTCATGTTCCGGGCACTCTGGTGCCGCTGGAAGCGTCTCTTTCATGGCTTATTCGTGCTCGAGGGGAGGGGATTATCTCCGTGAATAACATTTTAACCTGTGTAACGAATAGCCCTGTGATGATTCCGGTTAAGTCAACGGAATGGACATGGCAGAAGGTTGGTATCCCATCAAAGAAGGAAAGTACGCCTGTGGATGCCGTGCTGTCGCTTGAGAGCGGAAACGTAGATGTGGATTCCGCTATTCTCGGCGCAGGTGAATGGAAGGGGGTTCAGCTGGGAGAAAGCTTAAGTCTGCCGGCTGTCTGCTTTTTCCATGCCGGTCATACTGAGCGAGATTTTTCAGGAGTGGTTTTCCGTAAAGTCTATGAGTCTGACGCAATTGTTTTTTATGGGCCGAAACTGCCGCTTGAAAAGGGTAAGTATTCCGCGGAAGTTGTTTTTGAGACGGCATCCCCAGCTGGGACGGTGCTCGGTCAGTTCAATGCGCGGTGGCGGGGTGACGAAGAGCAGGGCATGACTCCTGTTATAAGTGGTTCGAGGGCAGTCAGCGAATTCATTCAGAAGGGCAATGAACCTTATTTTCTCGCCTTCAGATTTATAAGGGAGGCAGATCTTAAGATAAGCAGGGTAGTTATCAGCCGCACAGAGTAGTCACTGGCTCTGTTTGCGGGCTGGCAACCATCCGCGATTTATCAGATCTTTTTCAAGATGTTCGGCAAGTACGGCATGACCTTTTTTGTTGGGATGCATGAAGTGAATGATGTAGTCGCTCGGGTATTTATCGCGTGGAATTAACACATGAGTATTACTGAAGGCCACCCCGATTTCTGTGCATATATTGCAAATGTCTTTTCCCATTGGTCCGAAAAACAGGACTTTGAAGTTTTCCTGTTCGCTCAGTTTCTTTAGTTCTTTTAATGCTGTTCTGACCCTGTCTATGTCTGAGCCGGCCGTAAGTTCGGGGAGAACTCTATCTTTTTCGAAATCACGCTGATCTGTTATTTTGAAGCCGGGAGCGACATTGCTGCGTTTTTTCTTTTCTGAATTACGCTTAAACAGCAGGCTGTAAAGAAAAGATTTATCACGGCGGCGATAATTTTCTTTTTCGAGCATGAAAAACGGCAGGCTGAAATCATTGTCGCACCAGCCAACTATGACTATGTCCGGCTTGTACTTCAGGCCCTTGCTACGCAAAATCTCGATTTCCAGCTGGGTGTTATAACCGGGAACTGCAAGGTTGAGCACCTCGTAGAGGTTGCCATCCTGGCGTTGGTTGAGGTTGGTTTCCAGTACGCTCAAGTAATCATCGTTCTGTTCAATGTTCCAGCCGAACATTCCGGAGTCACCTATGCCGACGATTCTTATGCTTCTATTGTTTCGTTTTATCGAATAGTCATGGTCTTCCCGCATTCCTTCAGTATTTGTCAATACGCGCCGGTGCCCGAATTTTCTGTCCAGATTTGGTTGTAACTCGTAAATGACTTTTGAATTCTCGCTGGGTTGGATTATCGCCGCAAGGGCATGTGTACTTTTGATAGGCATTGGTTTGCCGTCGTGCTTAAGAAGCTTGAACTTTTCCATTGAGATATTATTTTGCAGGGCGGAATAATAAATGCGAAGACTCAGTTCCCCTGCTACAAGAGAGATTGTCAGGCTTATTGTTGCCAGTAATACCTTGGCAGAAAAATAACCCCATTCTTTAGGGGAATTATAGATTCCATAGAAAAGGAGGTAAAATATGAAAAGAGCGCCGATACCACCGAGGAAATGATGAATAGGTTTCTCAGCATAAATAATGTATGCCCAAGCATCTCCATTGTAAATCATGCCAAGTACGAGAAGCAGGCATATCGTGCCAAGTGCCAGGAAGCCAAATGCTGTAAAGTGTAAAGCATAAGCAAATAAGCTTTTTATTCTCTGTTTTCCCTGTACGTTCATTTTATCCCATTGCCCGGCTTGTATGCATGTTTCTCATGCCAGGCGTGGAATCTGCGAATAATAGCGACTAGAGCAAGTACGATAGCGGCAAAAAAACAATCCTCAAGCAACATTTGCAGATAATTGGGGCTGGTTAGCTTGTCAGACCATGGAACACCTTGAAATATTGTGATTGGAGCATGGAAGCGCGTCGTTGTAATGGGCCAGAAGAGCATAACACCTCTTCCATATGTGGAAAAATCGACCAGGATATGCATATAGCTGGAGACAAGAAAAAACAAGAACCCACATCTTGCTGAGATTTCGGTGCAAGCCTTCAGTACTGCTGCTAGAAGTAATGATAATGGGATCCAGACCAGAAGGCTGTGTGTCAGGTTGTTGTGAAACTTCGCCATATTGCCGTGTGTCCAGGCGACTATAACATCCAAGTCTGGAAGAAGGGATAGGCAGGCAAACAGGATAGGCCATCCAATACGGGCCGGTACGCCAATAATGCTTTGTTTTGGCAGTTTGTGACGAACAATACTGTATATGGCATATCCTGCAGCAATATGTACTATTGGTGATGACATAATCGCCATTAGAATGAAATTTAGCCTACAGGGCAAGACTTGGCTCTTTTCAATTCCCGGTGATCTGGTATTTTCCCGGCATGGCTGATCAGAATGATATCCCAAGGGTAGATGTCAGTAACTGGCGGGTATGGTTCGCCGGTGGTTGGGCAATCGTCCTTGAATGCCTTTTGATTGTTATTCTTCTGCCCCAAGGGTCATCATTGGTTCATGTTGAGCATTTGTGGATGCTCGTTCCGCCAGTTATTTCATTCCTGGTCATCTTTCTGTGGTTGTTACACCGGACTGGTGCTGCTGGTGGAGATAAACAGGAGATGCCGGTCGAATACCGCCAGGTTATGGCCTGGTCCTTGTTGGCAGGGCTTGTTTTTTATCTTGTTTCCGGTTCCGTAAGCGATCCTTGGTTTTATTTTCTTCAGTGGATTTCCGGTCGCCAGCTTTATGGGCTGGGTTTGTTTCTTTTCTGTGCTTTAGCCGCACTATTGGTGCCTGTCCTTTCATGTTGCAGGTCGAAAATCAGTGCCTGGGTCATTGTGTTTGGAATACTTATCTGGACACAAATTACTGCTTTCAACCAGTTATGGCAGGCAACGGGAGGGCATGCGCTTTACGGCAATGATCATGCCAATTGTCTTTATCGTCTGTGGATTTATGCACAGACATTTCCGAGGCTAATATTTTACGATCCTTTGTGGAATGCAGGTGCGGAGACGCCTTCGCTTGTTTCCACTGGGATTATTCCCCTGGGTACGATTTTCCTGCCCCTGTGGAAACTGTTCCAGACAGATTTGATGTATACGCCCGTGCTGGCATGCTCATTTATTATAGTTGTTCCTTTCCTTGCTGGTTTGTCTGCGCGGCTCGTAGGCGGTGGCTGGTCTGCGGCGGGCTGTGCAGCGATTCTCGCCCTTGGCGTCAGCCAGTATTTCTTTCATTTGTTTTTTGTCGCCGGGAATGCCGGGGCATGTTTTGCATTGCCGTTTGTCATGCTGGCTGTTGCATGTCTTTATCGTGTTCTCTGGCTGGATTGTTTTGCAAATTCTACCGGAATAATGCTGGTGTTCGCGCTTGTAATGCTGCTTGCCTGGCCGCCTTCGGCCGTAATTGTGATCCTGCTTCCGCTGGTCGTTGTTTTCAGCGCGCAACAGTTGTCGTTGAGGCGGGTAAGCTTTCTGCTGTTATGTGTGGTCTCCATAATTGCAATTTGCCTGCCGTTTATAATGGGTGTTTTGGGCAGGATTGAGTCAATGGATTTTGTAATGCGCAGTGCAGGGGGAATGGAACTCGCAGGTTTACTTTCTGCCGGATTGGGTCGCTTATTGGAACAACTGAGGCAGGCGAATCCCTGCCTTATTTTCCTTGGCGTTATTGGTGTGTGGTTTCTTCCAAAAAAGGGAATGATGGCTGTATTTGGTGCCACCATGGCAGGGTTAGGTCTCCTTGCGGGATGTGGTGATCTCGGCAGTCAGTATCTTCAGTTGTCGCATGCATCTATACCCCTTTTCTTTGTCGCAGTAATACCGGCCTCCCTGTGGATGGAGAAATGGCTGGAAGATGTTGCCCCTCGAATGCTTCTGGTTCGGGCAATGGTGATTTCTATTCTGTTAATGTGTGCGATAAATATATCACTGATTTATGGAAATAAAGGACCGTCGAAATATACTCTAATGAATCCTGATGTTGATCAGGTTGCCGAATGGATGGGGAAATATACTTCTGATGGCAGTAGAATGCTATTTGTCGGCTCTGCCGTGCACCAGGATGGAGGTGTGTGCGTTAATCCGTTTCCAATGCTTGTTAGACGGGAGATGATGTTTTCTGATCAGTTTAATTATCCTGTTGAACCTGTGCAGGGTAATGAAAAGTCATTGTTTGATTATATCAATCTTTTTAATGTGAGCTTTGTTATTGCTTGCCATGATCAGTGGAAAACATTTCTTTTGCTGAATAATGAACATTACAAGGTAGTGAAATCATTCCCCGGGATACCCACGCGAACGATATTCAGGGTGAATAGGGATATGAATCAATTTGTTAAAGGCGGAGGAAAGGTCAAGGGCGGAATCAATGAATTGGCCGTCGTTCTTGATGATCCTCTGGAAGAGGCTGTCCTTCGATATGTCTGGCAGGACGGTCTGACTGCAAAAGAACCGGTGGAGATCTACCCATTTGATGCCGGGAAAGATGTCAAATTCATAGGTGTGAAACCTCACGGTAAATCGTCGTTCAGGATAAAGTACAAAAAGTTGCTGTAATCGTCACAACGTTAAAAAGTGTAGTGGATTAGAACAGGGTGTAAATGAACGGTGCCGATGACTGCCCCACGGTTATCAACAGCCCAAGCAGGAGCAGGGTGAGAACTACTGGTATGATCCACCACGCCTTGTGGTGCCACGCAAATCCGCCGAATTCCTTGAGCAGATTCCCTAAATGTCTTAAAAATCTCATCGTGCCATCTCCTGAGCAGTGATAAATTCGGGAATAAACTAGTAAAGAGAACATCCCTTTGCAACTAAACAATAATCATTTGGCGGCTCGTCATGCCACGTCGGCATTTTAACCAAGTGGCCGTTTAGCGCCTGGCGCTGACGAGGAAGACTGGCCATGAACGGCTCGCGGGTACGCTCGCCCTCCCTGGAGAAAGATCAGTGTTTGGTGTGATTTGGGAGGGCGAGCGTACCCGCGAGCCGTCTTTGGCTATGGTTAATGCCTTTGCAATTAGAACCTGTCTCAAAATTGGAAGTTTGCAGGGAGAAAGTACTGTTATTTCAATCTAACACGTAGTCCAGGCGCCAGTTTGCTTGCTCGGCCCATGGTGGCTGTTCTTTCTTGTTCAAGAGGAAAGAGCCGAGGACCAGGTAGTCCATTTCTGTACGCATGAAACAGCGATAGGCGTCTTCAGGTGAGCCTACGATAGGCTCACCACGAACGTTGAAAGAAGTGTTAATAATGATTCCGTAGCCTGTCCTGTCTTCGAAGGCCTTTATCAGATCGTAGTAGCGTGGATTGGTCGATCGATCTACGGTCTGTACTCGGGCGGAATAATCAACATGCGTGATTGCCGGAACATCGGATCGTGCCTGGTTTATCCGTTCCCGGATTGGAATCTTTGTCATGTTTTCCTGGCCGAGACACCGTTCTTTCCTGACGGGCGCGACTAAGAGCATGTAAGGCGATGGGGTATCGAGTTCGAAGAATTTGTCTACTTTTTCGACCAGGCAGGATGGCGCAAACGGCCGGAACGATTCGCGGTACTTGATCTTGAGATTCATGATTGACTGCATTTTGGTGGAGCGCGCATCGCCGACTATGGAGCGGTTTCCCAGTGCGCGCGGTCCAAATTCCATTCTGCCGTGAACAAGACCGATAACATTTTGTTCGTCTATAATTTTGGCTAAAGTTTTTGCCCATTCGTCGCCGACAAGATTTTTGGCCGGATACCCTTTGCTTTTCAGGTATGCTTCTATATCATCATCCTTAAATTCCGGGCCAAGGTAGGCGCCTTGCATGGAGTCATGCACGCCGTCGGCGTTCCGTTCACCCTTGTTGACCAGGTGCCATACGAGCATTGCTGCACCAAGTGCCCCGCCTGCGTCACCTGCCGCAGGCTGGATCCAGATGTTTTCAAAAGGTCCTTCGCGTAGCAATCTTCCGTTCGCCACACAATTTAGGGCAACGCCGCCAGCCATGCAGAGGTTCTTTTCGCCTGTTATAGTTTGGAGGTGTTTTGCCATCTTGAGGACTATTTCCTCTGTCACCACTTGTATCGAGCGGGCAATATCCATTTCACGCTGGGTGATCTCGCTCTCCGATTTCCGGGCCGGACCCCCGAATAGTTCGGCAAACTTGTCATTGGTCATTGTCAAACCGTCAAGGTACCCGAAGTATTTCATGTTCAGCGCCAATGAGCCGTCTTCCTTTACATCGATCAGATTCTTGTATATCAGGTCAACGTACCTGGGCTCGCCGTATGGGGCCAGGCCCATAAGCTTGTACTCGCCGGAATTAACTCTGAATCCAGTGAAATAAGTGAACGCGGAGTAGAGGAGTCCGAGCGAGTGTGGGAATCGGAGGTCGCTGATTATTTCCAGTTTGTTTCCGTCGCCACGGCCAAGTGTACTGGTTGCCCACTCACCGACACCATCTATCGTCAGGACTGCAGCGCTTTGAAATGGAGATGGATAAAAAGCGCTGGCCGCGTGTGATTCGTGATGTTCAGGGAAATAGATCTTTGGGGTGTCCATTCCGCACTGTTCCATGGCGATTTCTATTTCCATTGGAATCCAGAGCTTTTGTTTCAGCCATATGGGCAGGGCCATCATGAAAGAATTCAAACCCTTAGGGGCCACGCTGAAGTATGTTTCAAGAATTCGAGCGAACTTGGTTACGGGCTTGTCGTAGAAAGCTATGGCGTCCAGTTGTCCTTTTCCGATTCCGCCTTCTGCGAGGCAATACTTGATTGCGTTGATGGGGAATCGCTCATCGTGTTTCTTGCGGGAAAACCTTTCTTCCTGTGCTGCGGCGATGATCTTTCCATCGCGGATTAACGCGGCGGCGGAATCATGATAAAAAGCGCTTATGCCTAGAATATTCATCAATGCTGTTTTCCGTATCGTGCAATATCATTTACAGGAATACGTGGTACCCAGTATGTCTTTGCTGTAGACGAAAACTTCAGATTGAGCGGATCCTTGCCGGCAAGGCTTATGATAATCCGCCCCGGTACAAAACAGATGTAGAAAAACGGTACGAGCAGGATCCATGTCAGACTTGTTGCTACCCATTCACCCAGTTTCAATCCGAATTTCTCGATTGCCAGGAAGGCTGGTGGGATGAAAAGACCGCATATCAGAACTACTGTGGATATCCCGGTCACAATTGCTGCCATAACCGGTTTCTTGAATAGAAAATAGAACAGTGCTGCAATGATCAAAGCGATGGCAAATTGGGTAAATGCCCGTTTTGGTGCTGAATGTGGCATATTGGCGGGTAAGGTCGTTAGTATAGTTTCTTTACTACACGGCCATACCGATTCAGCCTTTTCATTATTATTTAAAGTGTCAGCCATATTCTCAAATCCGCAATTACATGGTGCAGAAATCTACCAGTCACAATATGCAAAAACCAGCAGTTTCTTGACGGTTGTTTAAAAGATCGAATTATTGGAGAAGCATGGGAATTTAAACAAGTTTACTCGCCTTCGCCAAAATGCCCGCGGCTTGCCGCGGGAAGCTTCACTGGAAAAAAAGTAATAATGAGCAGGTAATGGCGCGTTGTACTATTGATCGAGATTTTCATGCAAAGTGTTTGGCGGGTAAAACGGAATCTATACCATTCAGGAAGAAGCGGCTCTGACCCGTCCGAAGATTGCAATTGCCTGCCTGTCAGATTTACCCTGGGCCAAAGGAATCCCTGAACGAATCAAGCGTTTTTATGAACCGGTCGGTGCAAAAGTGTACGTCACCAATACCGATGGTCATATTATTGTCTCCTGTGACGGAACAGCACTTCAGGTTTCCGCTCAAAAATAGCACATGGTTACCTTAACGTTTAGGATGGGTGGGGCTGGGCGTGTTACCCAAATCGGATTTGGCTGAGAAATAGCAGGATTCAGCTGTGGTTCGAGGCGCTATTGCGGATACATCAATTCCCGGGGTTTTTGTCCTCCCGGCTCGCATACAAACCGTTGCAGACGTGCTATTGTCCAGTGGATGAATACATGCTTTTTTGGCTAATTTTAGAAAGCCCCTTTTCGGATTGAATAGCCTCTCTTTATGGAGTAAAAACACGGAATTATATGAAAGTTCTCTTGTTGGCACCGCAACCGTTTTTTACCGAGAGGGGTACGCCCATTGCAGTTAGGGCTCTTGTCGAGGCTATGTCTCGGCAGGGTTGGTTTGTGGATGTTCTGACTTTTCATGAAGGATTGGGTGTCGAGTACAAAAATGTCCGTATCATTCGCATTCCATCACTTTCCTGGATTACCAATATTCCGCCAGGTTTTTCTTTCAAGAAACTGGTTTGTGATGTCTTGCTGTTGTTTAAGGCGTTGAAGTTGGCTGTTAGTGGGGACTATCAGTACATCCATGCAGTTGAGGAGTCGGTGTTCATTGCCGAGATGATAAAAAACATTTACGGGATACCTTATGTCTATGACATGGATTCTTCAATGCCGGAACAAATTGTCGAAAAAAAACGATTTCTGTCGTTTCTTCTCCCTTTGCTGAGATGGTTTGAATCCAAAGCTATTCGCCGTGCCGCGGTTGTTGTTCCGGTTTGTGATGCGCTTGCAAAAGTGGCGCAAAGAAGTGAAGGGCGACGGATTATAATTCTACGTGATCCGCCGGCTTTTTCTATCAAGGGCAAAGTGAATTCAACTGAGCAGAAAAAGCAGCTAGGCCTGGCTGGGACATGTTTCATGTATATCGGAAATCTTGAGATATACCAGGGAATAGACCTCCTTTTAAACAGCTTTGCCCTGGCAGTTAAGAAGGGGGTCAAAATCAGCTTGGCCGTGGTAGGTGGGACGCCTCCTGACGTAAAGAAATACCAGGATATGTGCACGACTCTTGGAATTAAAGATATGGTCCGTTTCCTGGGTCCAAAGCCTGTGAAAGAGGTAGGAGAATTTGTAGCTGTTGCAGATGTATTGGTTTCGCCAAGGATAACAGGTGTCAATACGCCCATGAAGATCTATGCATACCTCAATTCCGGGAAGCCCATACTGGCGACAGATATTGAATCGCATACGCAGGTTCTTTCCAATGAGATGGCCGTGCTCGAGCCAGCAGTACCAGAAAGGTTTGCTGATGGAATGCTTCGTCTTGCATCTGATTCCGATCTGCGTAATAAGCTTGTTGAAAAAGCTGCAAGAGTTGCGCTGGAGAAATATTCAGGAAAGGCTTTTGAGAAGACAGTTACAGAATTCTGCAGGCTGATGGAATCTGTTACCCGCGGATAGAGCCTTCTTATGGAAGGCTCTAAAGCCAGCCGTTCTCGACATACCATCTGGCGGTTTGGATTAATCCTTCCTTGTTGGAATACTTATAGGAATATCCAAGTTTTTCCTGCAATTTACTGGTATTGAAAGCTCGATCTTTTGTGAAAAATGCAACGCGCCTGCGATAGATCGGTGGTTCGATGCCGAACGGTTTACAGACTGCTTCGCAGACAGCGCCAAGCGCGAAGAACGGCCATGCAGGAAGCCTGATAACCCTTGTATTCATCCCCAATTCTGATGCAATGGTGCGGCCAATTTCTTCAAGTTTTATGGGGTCAGGGTTTCCGCATATGAAAGTCTCGTTGAGTGCGGCTGGGTGTGTTGCGGTCAGGATCATTACGCTGGTCAGGTCATCAACATGGATCAGGTGATAGAGACATTTGCCATTGCCAAGAATCGGGAAGACAGGCCATGCAGCCATCTTAAATACTTTCAAAAGTCGTGTGTCGCCTGGTCCATAAATGGCAGCTGGGCGTATCACGGTAAATGGCAGCCCTGTTGTCTTGGCATATTCCTTGAGCCATAATTCAGCTTCAGCCTTGGTCTTTTGATAAATGTCACCGGGATTGAATGGGTAATTTTCATCAGCCGGTGGATTTTCGATGTGACCGTGTACACCGACTGTAGATATATGTACGAAGCGCTGGAAGGACGGGATCGTCTTTGCTGTTTCTGCGAGCAGCTTTGTGCTCTCGACATGAACCTTGTGGTTCATGTCCTCGCCGGCTTTGGCTTCACGATAAACCGCTGCAAGATGGAAAACGTATGATACGCCTTCCATTGCTGTCTTCACTGTCGCCGGATCATAAACTTCACCTCTGAACCAGCGTATATTCAGGTCTTGCAATGATTCAATCTTGGATGAGGACCGGGCTATGGCGTGGATTATTGCACCGTTTTCCGCCAGTTTTCGCGTCAGGAGCGAGCCGGTAAAACCGGTTGCGCCGGTCACTAAAATCCTTGCTCCCTTTGGAATGCTGGAATGTGGAATATTCATCATTGTCGTTTCATCTCGAGAAGAACCGGTGATCCAAACAGAGCGGTCAGGCCTGTCATTCTGAAAAGACCTTCAAGGCAGGACGACAGGGCAGGGCTATTCAGCTTCCGGTGCAGAACCATTGGCAGGAAAAATTGAGCACGACAGCTTTCCTTCTCAAAGTTATTCTTCTGGAACTCGTTCATGATTTCCGAATGCTTGAATAATGTAAATGGCCTTGTATTTCCTTCCAGTTTTTTCTTCAGGCCAAACATGGAAGATGAGAAGACGTTAATGCTTTGGATGGTCGGGTAATCAACAATAACCAATTGTCTCGCAACCCTGCATAACTGGCCAATGAGTTCAGGCCAGCGGGTACAGTGTGGAATAAGCCGAATACACATGACCGCATCAAACGATTTGTCAGGGAAGGGAAGATCAATGACGTTTCCTGTTTTGAAAGTAATATATTTCTCGTTTTGGAGCCGGAGTCCGCATGTCGCATCGCTCCCGAGTACTGTTACAGGATGACCGAGCCGGGCAAACGGAATAGCCAGCTGGCCGTGTCCTCCTCCGACATCAAGTATAGTAGCGTTGGGGAGCGACTTCATCCAGTCGGTGACAATTTGTTCCTGGATCTTCAACATCCATTCCCCGGCCGGGCCCGAGAACCGTTTTGCGTAATCGGCTGAAGATGTTTCAATATCGGCTGTTTCGGGATACATATCTACCTGTCAGGAAGATGTTTCTTTATTCCGGTTCAAGTATTGGTTATTGTTCAATGTGAAGACAATAGTATCTGAAAAGACATAAAGAAAAAGCTTTTTTCGGGGTAAGGAATGCAGGTTCTTGCTGATACACATGTTCACCTTTATGAATGTTATGATCTGAACAAGGTCTTTCGGGCTGCGTTTAATAACCTTGGTAGTCTTAAAACGCATGAAGGCATTTCCCGGGATGCAGCTTTGGCTTTGTTTCTTTCGGAAAGACAGGGTTGTAATTTCTTTGAACAGTTGATGTCGGGACAGCTTCGACCTTCGGGGCAAAATTACTCCATCGAACAGTCTTCGGAGAAGAATGTTCTTATTGTCTCCGATCGGGAAGGTGGCCAGCTGTATCTGATAGCCGGGCGGCAGATAGTTAGCAGGGAAAGACTGGAAGTACTGGCGCTGACTGCGGACCTAAATATCCCTGATGGTGGTAATATCCATGACCTTATAAGGCAGATTATTGCCGGGGGAGGAGTGCCTGTACTTCCCTGGGCGCCTGGTAAATGGTTTGGAGATCGTGGAGAAATTGTTTTGTCGGTTTTTGATTCCATTCCTTCCCATCAATTGCTGGTGGGTGATACTTCCATGCGTCCATTGGGCTGGGGCGAACCTGCAATAATGCGATATGCAGAGCGTAAGGGTGTTAAGATTCTGGCTGGCACGGATCCTCTTCCTTTTGCCGGACAGGAAGATGTTGTCGGCAGTTATGGTACTTTATTGGAAGCCGATCTTGATCTGAACAACCATGATGCATTTCGCCGATTAATACAAGACAGCCATGTTTGTCGCGTCGGTCGACGTGGCAGCCCTGTCAGCGTTTTTGCCAGAATGCTTAGAAATTATGCCGTAAAGAAGGTTTAGATCTGCAAGCTTTCCATTTTTGAGCGCAGATTATCTTTTGGAATGCCCAGGGTTATCATTGTAAGCATCATATCTACCTTGTCAGCTTGCGGAGCCGGTCGCTCTGATATACGTTCAAAGATTGTCTCAAAAATGACGGGTCCATCACCAAAGTTGATAATGCCTTTTGCGCGTAAAAGGTTCTTCCCCAGCTCCTTGACGAGTGAGAGAAGTTTTGCCCCGTCGACCTGCTTGTTGAACCGCACCGATACAGCAGCCAGGGTCTCTGGCGGGCAGCACGATAAGGATCCGGCTTTACGTGATGTTTTGTCCGATCCGATAATAAGTTCCTCTGAGATTTGTCCCTGAACGACTTTCTCCTGCTTGGCGGAAGGATTCATCCGCTGCAGGATTTCCGATAGTCGGTTGACATCTTTTTCCGATGCCAGGTCCGTTTTGTTGATTACTAGAATATCAGCGCGTAAAACCTGGTTTTGGGCTGCTTGCATGATTGGCGCGGTGCGCGTAAAGTTTACAGCGTCGATAAGGCAAACTTCCCGGCTGATTTCAAAAGTGTCTTTTAATGTTGGAACATCCACAATCTGTTCAAGATCACACGGATCGGCAACGCCGGTAGCCTCGATGATGAGCAGATCCGGCTTCACCTCTTCTGCTATTGAAGTCATTGTTGTTATGAAATCCGTCTTGATGCAGATGCAGAAGATGCTGCCGCGATTCAGATCATACTTGGAGTAATCACCCTTACGGACGAGTTGTCCATCCACGCTAAGTGATCCGAATTCATTTATTATTAGGGCCAGTTTCTTTCCTGCTATAGACGGCAGGGAAAGAATGTGATTAAGAAAAGTTGTTTTTCCGGCGCCAAGATAACCTGTAATAATAATAACAGGTATCTTGTTCACGTTACGTCCTTGATCCACTCCTTGATTATGGCAACTTCAGGAATGATCTGGGTCGTTTTGGTCTGATACCTCGCCAGGAGTGTTGCCGGGGTCTGACCTTTCAGGAAGCCGTAAGATGTCACTTTATCGGAATCGGTAACCATGACAATGTCGATGTCGGCTCCCAGTTCTTTTATGGCCTTCTTCGCGTTCTTTTCGATCTTTTTACACGCTTCTCCTCCGTCGCCGAGAATCAACAACGAGGCTTTACGACGCTGGATCTTGATCCGGAGTTTGTCGTTGATACGTTTCTGTATTGCGGCGATGAGGTCGTCTCTTGCCGGAATGCGTGATACGAACCTGATTTCACCATCAATGCAGATTGTTGGTACATTGCGGACCATGAGGGATGTCATGAAGATGAGGGATTCCTGATGCTTGATCTTGTGTTCCCTCCAGATGACGATTCCTTCAAACTCGGGAGCGACTGCTTTTACAGATTCGACCATATACTGGCAGGGCGCACAGGCTTCGGAGTCCAGCGTGATGATATCTACAATCACCTTGTCGGCCTGTCCGTAATCGGCGAGATTCAGAAGGTCCACCTTGCGTTTGTCATCTGCTATTGCCTTGACTACGTCACGCTCATAATTGTCGTGTACAATCTTTGTAATTGCCTGGAGATTAGCCGCTGGTGTTGAGTATGGCAGGTCGCAGCCTGGAGAAAGAATGAAACCCTTGTTTCCGGCGGTTTCCACGCATGTAATTGCATTTCTCTGGGAATCAATAGGCGTGCCCAGCAAAAGAACCGAAGTCAGCTGGATGTTGCCGCCAAAGCTGACATTATGTGAAAGGCAAATATCACGTACGAATTCGAGCGGGATATTCTCGTCAACGGATATATTGTCGGTCTGACACTCGCACATGGCTTCAACGTTCTGTTGGGCGTGGCCGCAGACAAAGAATGAACTGAGAGTGTTCTGCTTGCGGATATCCTGGAAAATATCGCTGGCATACTGGCTGACAAATTCCCGGAACTGGTCAGGCCCAATCTGGCTTGTCATGGGGTCAACAAGCGCGATCACGTCACATCCGGCGCCGATATAATAACCGGCAATTTTCTTGCAGACTTCGGAGCAGAAGGTCATCAATCGGTGTACGTAAGCTGGTTCATCGAACATTTTCATGAAAATATCAGTTCCCAAGAGGTGCAATGCGAGGGTGAATGGCCCTGTCAGGAGACAGTACACTGCTATATCGGGATACTTTTCTCTGATGCGGCGCGTTGCTTCGATGGCAATTGGAATTCGCCCAGAATCAGGTGTCGGCACTTTCAGCGATTCCAGTGATATCCCTTTTAGAATGGTATGGCTCGAAACAGAGGGTGGGTTCTGTTCGGCCCACATAAGGTCACATCCTAGCGTTTCAGCCTCAATCTGCAGGTCGAAAACGACGGGGATTCCGTCCGGTTGATATAGTTCTATGGCTTTTTCAAGACCTTTTACGATGTTATCCGCGGATTTGAGGTAATTCTCGGCTGAAACACCAATGAGTGAACCGGCGTGGCATCCTACGAAAGGTACCCATGGGACCCGGTCTGTTTCCTGTCTCTGAAAAGCTTTTCTAATTCTTTCACGCCCTGTCATTTTGCGTTCTCCTTTAACATATAGAACTAGATTGATATAAAGACGTTTGAGGACTGATGCAAGAAAACAAATTCGACTTGTGAATAAAGGTGGATTGGATAACTTACGGAAATGACCGCATCACAGAATAAAACCAGCTTTCAAATTAAAACCCTCCTGTCAAAAGGGAATGGACATGTGCATTTTGCAGGTGTTTGCGGGGTGGGAATGGCGGGGCTGGCTTTTCTTCTGAAAGCACGGGGTTTTAAAGTCAGCGGTTGTGATCTGGTTCCTGGCCGTATGTCGGAGTGGTTGCGTGAACGCGGCGTCAAGTTCGTGGCGGGGCATGACCCGAAGCATATTAGGAAAGATGTGGATTGGGTTATACGTAGTGCAGCCGTTCCGTTGGATGGTCCGGAAATTACCTGTGCCAGGAAGGCAGGCTTGCCAGTTTTCTCGAGAGGGATGGTGCTCCCGGAATTAATCAAGAGTTTTACATCAGTGGCAGTCGGTGGCACTCATGGTAAGACTACTACGTCGACTTTTATCACCCAGTTACTTAAGAGCGCCGAACGGCAACCTTCATGGTGTATAGGCGGAGAGGCAGTAGCGCTTGGTGGCGTAGCAGGATTCCGGGGACGCTCAGAAATAGGCAGATCGAAATGTTTTCAAGGAGAAGATGTTGTTGTTGTCGAAGCTGATGAAAGCGATGGTACCTTGGAACTTTATGCTCCTGATATTGCGGTTGTGACAAATATCGAGTTTGACCACATGGAGCATTTTGACAGTGTCACGGCATTTGAGAACTGCTTCAGAAGCTTTATCAAAGGTGCGCGACAGAAAACCATCTATTGTGCTGATGACTGCAGGGCTGCATCTTTGTGTAGAGGTTTAAAGAAGACTCTGTCTTATGGGCTGGATAAAACAGCCAGTATCCGCGGAGTTGATCTGACACAACTTGTTGAAAGTTCGAGTTTCACGGTGCTCTGTGACGGATGTAAGTTAGGACGCATATCTCTGCCTGTTCCAGGGATACATAATATTCTGAATGCGCTTGCTGCGACAGCCGTGGGCCTGGAATTAGGTCTGACGTTTGAACACATAAGGAGCGGTTTGGCTGGTGTCACCCTGCCGCGACGGAGATTTGAGCGGATAGCAGAGAAAGACGGAATAACGGTGATTTCTGATTATGCCCACCATCCTTCGGAAATCAAGGCGTTGGTACAGACGGCCTCAAAATTAAAACATTCCCGCTTGGTGGCGGTTTTTCAGCCGCATCGTTATACAAGAACCCTGGCATTAGGACCTGCTTTTCCGGCCGCGTTTAAAGATATTGATGAACTGGTTCTGGTTCCTGTTTATGAGGCATCTGAGAAACCCTTAAAAGGCGGTTCAATCTGGGACTTGTACGGACACTTCAGAAGGCAGAAGACTGCAAACATGATGAAGGTCTCCGTGGCGACATCATTGGAGCAGGCCTGGATGTATTTCAGAACCATGCTCCGAAGAAATGATTTGTTTCTTATTATCGGGGCAGGTGATGTTGAGAAGATCGCCGGGTGGGCCAGGGAAGAGATTGCGGAATGCAGATCCTCCGTCGCCAAGGCTTTGGAGGACAGGTTGCCGGTTGCCGATTTAAGAAACAGATTAATGAAGAGTGGAAATTTATCATCTAAGCTTAATCACGGGGCAAGAGTTAGACTTAACGAGATGATGGCTGGCAAAACCACGATGGGCGTGGGAGGTCCGGCAGATGTATTTATTAACACCGACTCGCTGATGGATTTGAGGACGGTTCTGATGTGGACCCATGAAAATAAGATACCGTTAACATTGCTAGGTGGTGGAAGCAATGTTGTGATAAGTGATCTGGGGATTCGTGGAGTCGCCGTACGCCTGTCGGGTGGTGATTTCGGCGGGATTACTATCGATAAGAATATCGTTGTTGCCGGGAGCGGAGTTTCCAATGCGAAGTTGCTGAAGTGGTTGGATGATCATGCGCTGGCCGGGCTGGAATTTCTTGAGGGGATTCCGGGGACTGTCGGTGGTGCCGTGAGAATGAATGCCGGAGCTTGGGGACATGAAATAAGTAAATATATTTCATGGATTCACTGTTTGAATAAGGATGGCTCCGAGTGTACATTGCGCGGGATATCGGCCGGGTTTGCTTACAGGGACTGCAAGGCTCTTCGGGATCGAATATTAATAGAGGTTGGTTTTAAAGTTTCTCCGGACAGCGTTAAAAGTATCAGACAGCGGAGAATGGGGATCGTAAGACGGCGGGCATGGATGAAGGGTCTGCGTTCGGCGGGATCTATCTTCAAGAACCCGTCAGGAGATTTTGCGGGAAAGCTGATTGAACGGTCTGGTCTCAAAGGGGCTGGGGTTGGCGGTGCGTCTATTTCGAAGAAACACGCCAATGTTATCATTACACAGCCCGGTGCATGTGCATCAGATGTATTGGCTTTGATTAACAAAATTCGTGAGGATGTGATCGCCCGGACAGGGATTTGTCTGGATACGGAGGTGAAGTTTCTTGAATAAGCGGTTTAAAAGGGTAGCAGTATTAATGGGGGGCGCTTCTTCTGAGCGAGCGGTTTCTTTGCGTTCAGGTAAGGCGGTGGCTGGAGGTTTGAAGGAAGCTGGGTATGAGGTTGAGGAAATTGATGTCAAAGGCGTGGATTTTCAGATACCAACTGGAATAGAAGCTGTGTTTGTCGCCTTGCATGGAGAGTTCGGTGAGGATGGCCGGGTTCAGGAGATTCTAGAGAAGAGGGGCTTGCCATATACCGGGTCTGGACCCGCAGCCAGCAGGCAGTCATTTGACAAGGTTTTAAGCAAAAAGTCATTTATTGCCAATGGAATCCCAACTCCGGCGTACGAAGTTTTGAGAAAGGGTGAGAAAAGATCCTTGGATTTACCTGTAGTCATTAAGCCGGCCTGCCAGGGGTCAAGTATTGGGGTACATAAGGTTAACCAGGAATCCGAATGGGAAAGAGCCCTGATAGACTCGTTCTCTTATGGTCCGGAACTGATTATTGAAGCATATATAAGCGGTCGTGAGTTGACTGTTGGCGTTGTGGATAAGGATGTGTTGCCTGTTGTGGAAATAGTTGCGCCGGATGATTGGTATGGGTTTGATGCCAAATATACCAAGGGTGCCAGTCAATATCTTGTTCCTGCACCGATAGAAGAGGGTTTAGTCAAGGCATGCCGTGAAATTACTCTTAAGACATTTAAGGTGCTTGGATGCCGTGGAATGGGACGTGTAGATTTTCGTCTTGCGAGCGATGGACGGTTGTATGTCCTGGAACTGAATAATATTCCAGGTTTTACGGAAACCAGTCTGCTTCCGAAGGCTGCGGCACAGGCCGGAATAGGCTTTTCCAGCCTTTGTGACAGGATCATGAATACAGCCTGTCTTGATGATAAATAACCGGGTTTCAAATTTCTTGGCATTGGTCAAAGCGGTGGTATAGTATTCCAGCAAACCGGAAAAGCGGGAAACATATTTTCTAATTCATGTGTATAAGTTTCCGCTGGAGGTTTAGAAAGTGATTTTCAATGTGGTTTGATGACGATGATGCGCAGGACCGAAGATTGTTTCGCAGAGGCAGGTCCACTGGGCGAAATACAATTCTGAAAGTGAATACCCGTTTTGTGGATAAGAAAAATTCACAAAAGGTCGGTGTTGGCGTTTTCCTTACGATCGTTGTGGTAGGCGTTACCATAGCTTTGTGGTTGGGTTTCAGTTTTGCAGGCCGGGCATTATTTTCCAGTAATGACAGGTTCCAGATCAAGAATCTCAATATTCAGGAAGGATCTGTAATTTCCAGTGACCTCATCAAGGAGTATACCCAGATAAAGGAAGGGATGAATCTTTTTGCTTTTGATATTGCAAAGATACGGAAGGATTTCATAAGGCAGTCTCCCAATGTGAAATCAATGGAGATCAGGCGTCAGTTGCCTGACACCCTGCACGTCAGGGTTGTTGAACGTGTTCCGGTCGCAAGGATTGGAAGAAGAAGCCCTTTTGTTGCAGATTCCGAAGGATATATTTTTGGCGTAAGGTCTGGTTACCAGGCGCTTCCTGTCATTACCGGTTACCGTGATCCTTCCCTGAGGCCAGGGAGCCGCCTGTGTGGCATGTCTATTGCGGCGCTGGAAGTGGTAGAAGCCTGCTATGATCAGAAAATAGGGCTCCACATAGATGAGGTGGAGGTTAATAATCCTGAGCATATTGTCCTGTATGTTCCTGACGGTAGTAAAGTCAAGGAAGTGACCCTGTCATGGCGTGGCATGGGAAAGCGGACCACTGAATCGCGGCAGGCTCTTGTAAAGAAACTCGGCCGGGTCGTGGAATCAATGCAGTCGGAAGATGGACGACAGAGGTCACGATTTAATGCGACCCTTGATGACAGGGTTTATGCTGACAGCTGAGGGCTGAGAACGACAGGTTGGGAATTTCTATGGCTGTACCACCGATTGTTGCACTGGAAATAGGAACTTCAAAGATTGTTGCGCTGGTTGGAGAAATGCGTGAAGGCGGGCACGTGATGATTACCGGCATGGGTAAGCATCCCTCGACAGGAGTGCGTAAGGGTGAAATCACGGATCTTGAGAATGCCGGCGTGTGTGTTCGAACGGCCCTGGAAGAAGCTGAGGAAACCGGCAAAGTCTCGATCCGTCAGGTGCATCTAGCAATTTCCGGTGGTCATATTCAAAGTCTTGTTAACCGTGGTACGGTTCCAGTACAGGGCAATGACGGCGAAATTACCCAGGAGGATATTGATCAGGTAATGGAAGTTGCACGCGCGGTAAATCTTCCGCCCGACCGTGACGTTCTCCATACGATTTGTCAGCATTTCTGTATTGATGACCAGGAAATGGTTATACAACCCGAAGGTATGGAGGGCGTAAAGCTCTCTCTTGACATGCTCGTGTTGCACGGGGTTCGTAATCGTCTGCGTAACGCAGTCAGGGTTGTCCGCAGTGTTCCAATGGAAGTCCAGGACGTGGCTTTCAGCGGGCTTTGCTCGGCGCTGGCGGTCCTTACCCCCGAGCAGAAGGCCGGTGGTGTGATTGTTATCGACCTTGGCGGTGGAACCACTGACTATGTGGCATATGCCGACAATGTAGTTGCAGCGGCAGGCGCTCTTGGCGTTGGAGGAGATCACATAACCAACGATATTGCGCTGGCATTCAATATTCCCCTGTCACATGCAGAGAATCTCAAGAGAGACTCAGGTAACGCTGTTATAGATTCTTCCAGTACAGGCCAGAAGATATCCGTGCCGGCAGATGTTGGTTTTCCTGGGCGGTCCATAAGCCTTCGTTCCTTGCATACCGTAATGAGTTCGCGAGTCGATGAGGTGCTGAGGACGATCAAAAAACATCTGGTCAGTCAGGATATTCTGAATCATGTCGGTGCCGGCGTTGTCTTAACTGGCGGCTGTGCCCACATGAGGGGGATTGTCTCTCTTACGGAAAGAATCTTTGGTCTGCCGTGCATGATTGGAAGGCCTCGCGGGGTGAGTGGTCTTATGTCTGTGACTGAGACGCCGGAATTTGCCACTTGCATTGGTATGGTCCAGTATGGATTCAAATATTCTAGGGGTACTCGAAGCACGGGCATAGGCGCCCTGTTCAAGAAGCTCATTGGTGGCTGATAATTTTGCAAAGGGGCAGTTTAATGCACGAACGAAAAGTAAGCATAGTCGGGCTAGGCGGAGGCGGTTGCAAAGTGGTAGACTGGATTGCCCGTACCTGTCCAGGTGCTCCCTCGATTGCCGCGATAAGCACAGACATGGAAGTACTTGCTTCGTCGCATGCTACCGCCAAGCTCCAGATTGGCACGGTCAGGACAGCTGGCCTAGGAACAGGCGGCGATGTCAATCTGGGCCGGCTGGCCGCGGAAGACGACATTGAGATGGTGCGCAGCCTTTTTGAAGGTATTGACCTTGTGATTTTTGTTGTTGCACTTGGCGGCGGAACGGGCAGTGGGGCGGCGCCGGTGGTCTTGAAGGCTGCACGTGAGGCAGGAGCCCTGACTCTCTGCTTTGCCGTTCTCCCGTTCAATTTCGAGGGACAACAGAAAAAGGAGTGTGCGGAGCAGGGAGTTCTGGCTCTCAGGGAAATCGCCGATGCTCTCATTGTTGTTCCCAACGAAAGGCTGTTTGAATTCATAGGTGTTTCCAATGTTGCCGATTCTTTTGAAAAGGCTGATGAGGTAATCAGTGACGGCATAGCATCTATCTGGAAGCTGGTCATGCGGCCTGGTTTCATCAGTCTTGATTTCGCTCATCTGCAGGCCATTGTCAGGAACGGTGGCGGAGTATGTACATTCGGCTACGGGGTGGGTGTGGGACCGGGGCGTGTCGAGGCCGCCCTGAAAAGTATTCTTGAAGGATCACTCCTGGAGAAGGGTGAGGTGCTTGCGAATGCACGTTCACTGCTGGTCAGTATTGCGGGCGGTTCGGATCTGACTCTCAAGGAAATCGATGATGTGATGAAAGCCATTTCTGCCCGAAAGCAGAAGGATGCAAAACTTTTCATGGGTACAGTCGTTGATAATGATGTGCATGATCGCATTACTATAACCGTCATAGCTTCTGAACAGTGGTCTTCCGATCCTGCTCCGGTCAAAGCTCCTGAGCCTGAAACGGCGGACAAGACGAAAAAAATCAAATCCAGGGCCAAGGATCTTCAGACAAAACTGAAGCTGGAACCAACCGGCAAGGGCCGTTTCAAGGATGTTGAGCCTACTGTCTTGGATGGTGAAGATTTTGATATTCCGACATTTGTCAGGCGTGGTATTGCGATCGAACGATAATAATCCTGCCGTACCTTGTTCTGTGTTAATGCATAACCATTCCATCTGATCCGGTATACAATCTTATCGAATGGACGATACCTGAAAAGCCCAACAGCCATTTATTGATTTCTGCTGGTTGAATGTCGGGATATCTGCTATTTTTCCCAGCAAACATGCAGAATCCGGTCACATTTAGCCTTTCGCTAGCCTACGTTGCCATTTGCATCATAATGATAGTAGCTAATTGTAAAATATATCTGAAAACACTGCGTTATTTGTAAGCCAATCATATTTAGAATGTATCGGATATCGGGGGTAAAATGAAGCCTATTCGGAAGGAATTCATCACAATAGTTCCAGTACATATGGCCGGCAGAACGCGGGCAAAACGGGCCACACAATACTTTTGAACAGTGAGGACGTCTTATGTATATTGCAGCCGGAATTATGAATATTAATGAGATAAAAGGCCTGGTCGAAGAGGGCGAGAGCCAGACGCTTGAATTTAAGGAAAGTTTTCAAGAAGAGGCTCTTCACTCGATCGGTGCATTTGCCAATGCAAGTGGAGGCACATTGCTGATAGGCGTGAGTGACTCAGGTGCCATTACCGGACTCACTATTGGAAAAAACACCATAAGGGAAATTGCAGATAAAATTGCATCCTGTACGGAGCCTCGGGTCATTCCGGATATTCAACATGTTTCGATTGAAAAGAAAGACATAATCGTCATTCAGGTATCCTGTTAAGCCGGTATCTGTTCGTGTCAGACGCTATATGGATTTAGCTTCAAACATCGGTCGGCGGAACTTCCCGAAGGGATCAAAGCCTCAGGAAGTGCTTGAGAAGCTTGAGCTGATGCGTGATGGGTATCCAACTTGGGCTGCAGTTCTGTTATTTGGTAAATCGCCGCAATCGCCGTTAGGACAGGCGACCGTTCATTGCGGGAGGTTCAGGACGGAGATTGATATTACCGATAATCGCATGATTGAGGGTCCCATAATCAGCCAGATTGACGAAACGATGGATTTCCTGAAAAAGCACACGAATGTAAGGTTTGTGATAACCGGCAAGCCCCGTCGCGACGAGATATGGGATTATCCCTTGGAGGCATTGCGTGAAGCTGTTGTAAATGCCATCTGCCACAGGGACTATGGGAACACTACGGATATTCAAATCAAAGTCTTCGATGACAGCATTGATTCGGGACCAAGTCGGGACCAAGTTAGAATTTTGGGAAAATGCAAGAAGGACAGCGCAATAAGTGAATTGATGAAACTAGCGGATAGAACCAATCGTACTAAATTTAGAGATCAGATCGTAAATCCGCTGTTACAAATGGGACTGCTTGAAATGACGATACCTGAGAAGCCCAACAGCCGTTTGCAGAAATACCGGCTTACAGCAAAAGGTAAGGCAGCGATTCTCGGAAAGTAATGTTTCAACGTCCAAATACCCCATGTTCAAAGGCTGGAAAACTCCTGTTGAACCGAACCTTGCTCAGCTCCAGAATGCGCTGGACCAGACACAGGGCAAAGAGGCGCTGGATTCGGCAAATTGGAGAAATCTCCTTATTAATAAAGTACAGAATCTTGATGATGCTGTGCTTGCTTCAGATGTAAAACCTTTCCTGGAACACTGGCAGGAAGCCGCATTGCTGAACAGGGAGAATTTGCAGGCTATTTTGAAGCCGGAATGATTCGAGGGAATCAAGGAGGATGCTAATGAAAATATTCAGTTCCATTGTCATATATTTGTGTCTCGCGTTCGTTACGATGCTTTCAGGAGTTGAAGCGCCAGGGACAAAGACCATCGTTCCCAAGCCGTGCGGCGACATACTGCTCAATCCGGGCAAGGGATGGGTGCTCTACGGGCTGGCTGACTGGCAGGATCCTGCGGCCATGGCGATTGGAACCATTGGCTATAAACGTTTCGCGTGGTCCGAGATTGAACCTGTGGAGGGGCAATACGACTGGAAGAAGATTGATGATGCAATGGCAGGATGGGCGAAGGCAGGCAAGCAATTCTCGTTTGGAGTGATGTGTGCCAATTCCCACTCAAAAGACCCATACGTTACGCCAAAATGGGTTTTTGATGCAGGTGCAAAGTGCCGGATGATCGACATGAAAGATGTGTCAAATCCCTACGCCGGGGTGCCTGGCCAGAAGGCTGTCCCGGATTTTTATGATCCTGTATTCTTGGAGAAACTGCGGAACTTTCTCTCTGCAATGGGTAAAAAGTTTGATGGTGACGGACGAATTGCTTTTATTGACATCAGGTCGTATGGAAACTGGGGCGAGGGACACATGCATCCCTTTGGCGGTAAAGGATTGACCGCGGAGGAATTCAAGCACCACGTTCAAATGCATCTGGATTCATTCAAAAAGACAAGGCTTTGCATATCTGCTGAAGCGAAAGCACATCAATCTGTGTATGACTGGGCTGTGCAGCAGGGTGTTGCGGCACGCCGGGACGGTATATGCGGAAACAGTGATGGCCGCGAAACGGCGCGGGCATTTGGTTATGCGCCGGGTGTGTTTGAATTCTTCGGTTCATATACATGGATGAAGGAAAAAGGGTGGTGGGACGGTAAAGGCGACAAGGGACATGGTCATAAGCTGGTTGACTGTGTCGAGAATGGTAAGCCCAGTTATATTGGCCTGAGCCATGGCGGAAAGGAATCGTTGAGATTTCTGGAGGCTGAGAGGCCTTTGATAGAAAAACTGGCCAATCGGATGGGATATCACTTTGTTTTGAAAGAAGCTGCATTCCCTGAGAAGATAACCAGTGGTTCTTCCTTTACAGCGCGTTTTACCTGGTTCAATGAAGGTGTAGCCCCGGTTTATGTTCCCTGTACTGTTGCGCTGGCATTACTGGATGGATCTGATCTTCCTGTTGATATCTGCTGGCTGGAGGCATGCAGGCCTTCCAAGTGGATGCCAGACAAGCCTGTAATTGAAGAAACAAAAGTTATATTCAAAAAACATGTAACCGGCGGCTATCGTCTTGCTGTAGCATTGGTTGAGGGGAATGGGTCTGATCGGCCGGTGATTCGGCTTGGCATTGATGGCAGGACTGTGAGTGGATGGTATCCGCTTGAAAAAGTATACGTAAGTGTACCATGAATTGTGGGATTTGTCTGCTGACTGTTATAACTGCCTTTATTTCATGGCTGCCATTTGCTGGAGCAGGGCAGGTCAAGCCGACTTTTTCGGATGTGGCCTATGGTGAGCACGAGAGGAACAAGCTTGATTTCTGGAAGGCAGAATCCAGCAAGCCTGCACCACTGGTTGTCATTTTTCATGGCGGCGGTTTCAGTAAGGGGGATAAAAGCATTATCTCTGGATGGAAATTTCTGGATGGCTATCTGCCAAAAGGAGTTTCGTTTGCTTCTGTGAATTATCCTTTTCTCCAGCACACGAACAACGACTACCTGGAGATAATGAAGCACTGCAGGAAAGCGATGGACTTCATTGTGGCCAATGCTAAGAAATGGAACATTGATAAGACGCGAATCGCAGTTTATGGTTCATCTGCCGGGGCATTGATTGCCGAATGGCTGGGCTGCAATACTACCTATGTCAGCGCTGTGGGTGCCTACCAGCAGCCGATGGGGACGGCAGAGCTTGTGCTGCCATATCTAAAACCAGGTTGTCCGCCTGTCTATATCTTCCAGTCGTCGGGAACGGAAGATCTTCTCCATAATTCCAAATACGCCTCGATGCTGAAAGAAGCATGCGATGAGAAGAATGTTGAGTGTCAGCTGTGGGGCAGCCAGAAGAACGGTTTTACAAGGCTGCCAGGTGGAAAGTCGCCGACGAACCTGATGATGGACTTCTGTTTCAAGGTGTGGAAAATGAATCCGGATGATCAACTGTTAAAAGTAGACAGGGTAAAAGAATAAAAAAAGGAAATCATGAGATCAGTTATTACATCTATGGTGGTGTTTATCTGGGTAGTTACTGCAGGCAGTGCGGCGGACAGTGCAGCCCCCCGTGATCTTGCGAAACCGGTTCCTGCCGATTGGCTTGCGCGTGCCATTGTCAGTGATGGCAACCAGGAGCTTTTGAAAAAATCGTTTGAAAAAGCATCACACGGCGGCATGTTTACCGTGGGCATACTGGGTGGGTCAATAACCGCCGGTGCAAGTGCGAGCAGCAAGGACAGGCACTACTCGGCGTACGTATTGAACTGGTGGAAGAAAAACTTCCCGAAAGCGCAGGTTAATTTTGTCAATGCCGGCATTGGCGCTACGGGTTCAGATTACGGAGCAATGCGCCTGCAGCGTGATCTTCTGTCAAAGAATCCGGATTTCATTGTTGTCGAATATGCGGTGAATGATCGCAACACTCAGGACAAAGCGGAATCTTATGAGGGTGTGATCAGGCAGATACTTTCACATCCGAAAAAGCCGGGCGTGATACTCATTTTTATGATGAACTCAGCCGGTGGTAATGCACAGGAATGGCAGGCAAAAGTGGGTAAACATTATGATCTGCCGATGGTCAGCTATCGTGACCTCCTCTGGCCTGAAATTGAATCGAAACGGATGGAATGGAAGGACATCAGCCCTGATACTGTTCATCCAAATGACATCGGTCACGCATATGCCGGCAAACTTCTCTGTACAATTCTTGACCGTGCTCGTGCATCATCGGTTAAATCACCAGCATCAACTCTTCCGGAACCACTTTTCACCGATGCATTTCAATACACGTCGCTGTTCGAGGCGGATGCTCTCAAGCCGGTGACAAAGCAAGGATGGGATTTCGATTCATCTCAGGCCAGGAACAAATGTTTCAAAAGTACGAAACCCGGAAGTGTTATAGAGTTTGATGTTGTAGGTGAGAAAATATTCCTTACTTTTTGGAAGATTCGAGGTGGAATGGGAAAGGCAAAAGTTTCTGTTGATGGTGGTGAGCCTGCAGTGTACGACGCGTGGTTTGATCAGACCTGGGGCGGATATCGCTGCACGGAGATGATTGCCGCGGGTAAACCTGGAAAACACCGCGTGCGGGTGGAATTACTTGCGGAAAAGAACCCGGGGAGTACGGGTAATGAATTCCGCATTCTCTGCCTCGCCGCTGCAGGCGTGAAATAATTCACTGCCCCGTTCGTTTCCAGGGGACAAGGCTGGTTGCTTTCATGTGGGCTTCAAGGACCTTGACCATTTTGCGCAGTATTCCCGGCTCTTTGTCTGCAAGGTTTGTTGTTTCGTAAGGATCGGCTTTGATGTTGTACAGTTCAAAGGGGGTGCCTGCCTTGTCGCGGACAAGTTTCCAGTCGCCATGACGCAGGGTTTCCTTTGTCGTTTTCTCCAGCCACATATGGAAGACTGGATGCTCGTACTGCTCCTGTTTTCCTTCCAGGAGAAGTTTCCTGAATGAACGTCCATCGATTTTATGTGTGATTGGTATGCCGCAGATTTCTGCCAGGGTTGGAAGAATGTCCATTGTAAGAGCCCTGAAATCAGTCTGCTGCCCTGTCTTGATATGTCCGGGCCATCGAACACAAGTTGTCACCTTTATGCCACCTTCGTAGACATGGCATTTCCCTGAACGTAATGGGCCGTTGCTGGAACCTGATTCCAGCCAGCCACCGTTATCGGAAGTGAATGCGACGATGGTTTTGTCCGCGAGCCTACACTCATCAAGAGTCTTAAGGACTTTTCCGATGCCATCATCCAGGTGTTCGATAAGTGCAACAAGGTTTGCGCGTTTCTCGCTGATGCCTGGCTCACGTTTTCGGACTTTCTCAAGCCACTCAGGTGGCGGCTGGATTGGTGTGTGCGGCGCATTGTAGGCAAGGTATTGGAAGAATGGTTTTTCCGAAGCAGCCTGTTTTCTTATGGATTCAGTCGACCACTGTGTAAATATATCTGTGGCGTGGCCCTTGGGGTTAATCTCATCTTCGTTTATCCGCATGTAGTTGATGTCGTGTCGCCGGTGAGTCCAATAGTCGTCCATCATATCTCCGAGAAATCCCCGGAATTCATCAAATCCCCGTTGGTTAGGACAATTGGGTTTATCAAGTCCCAAGTGCCATTTGCCGATGATGGTAGTGTGATAGCCAGCCTTGCGGAAAAGCTCCGGAATAAAAATGCTGTCTGGCGTCAAATGGCCCCAGTTCTGGTTGTCACGTGTTCTTACAACGCCGGGGACGCCGACGAATTCCGGATAACGTCCGGTCAGAAGAGCTGCGCGTGTGGGAGCGCATACACAGCAGTTCGAGTAAAACTCGTTGAATCGCATTCCCGCGGACATCAATTTGTCAAGATTGGGTGTGCGCATGTCTTTTGCGCCAAAACAGGCAAGGTCTCCGTATCCCAGGTCATCAACCATGATCATGAGTATGTTGGGCTTCTGCGGGGAGTTACTGTCAGAACTTAATTCGCGGGAAGGGGAAAGACAGCCGTGAGCAGCTGCGGCTGTTGCTGCGAGGATGAAATTCCTGCGACTGATTTGTTGTGTGTTCATGTCAGATAATTTCCATGATAAAAAACTTTATGTCCAGAGCTTTCAGTTGTTTAATTCCGTATACGGATAGGACAGGTGTCGTATGTTATGGATCATTATAACGTGGCTTGTGTTTGGCTGCTTCTGTTCAGATGGGGCTGAGGAGGGGCAGTACGGTCTGTCGGTCAGGAATGGTGTACTTGTTAGGGATGGTAAACCTTATCGCGGGATAGGGGTGAATTTGGAACGGAAAACAAGCTGACCGAACAGGCAACCAAGGAATTCGAAGACATTGTTGCTGTGATTGAAAAGGGAAAAGTGCCGCCTCTATTCCTTGATTTCAGATTCTGGATTCATGAAGAGCTGACCTGTGTTAAGACTTCTCAGTTGCGCACGTACCAGAGACCGTTTGTAAGCATTTTGCTTCCGTCTCCGGGAATGCCTTCCTTGAAACCCTGTATGTATTGAGTATATGGACCGGACAGATGGATTTCCACCTTGTTTTCTCGCAGGATTATATACTTGGGTTTCAATTCGCGTATGGGCTTAGGTACATCGGGAGTGATGCCTTTTATGGCATCAAGAACTTTATCCCCTTCGGCCAGATTTGGATTGCCTTGCCAGTCATTCCTGAATTTATCCCTGTTGATTAACATATCGCGGCATGCTGTAAGCAGTGCGTCGTGATTAGACTTAAAGGCATGTTTTTGGACGGTGTAAGCTCTTGCCGGGTTAAGAAGTGAGTACCAGTAGGTGCCGATCATTGGGAAAATGACAATGAGGCTGATTAATATGATTCCGTGCCACCAGTTTAGACCATGTTTGCTCATCTTGCTTTCTCAACGAACATATAGCACCAGATGATGACTGTGTCCAGACAGAGGTTAGACCAAGGTAAGTTTCGCAACCGTGATAATCGGGGTATGCTGAAACAAAAAGTTATTAACAATAGAATTCAGGGTATTTGCGAGGAAATATGCTTAATATTCACAACATAGACTTCCCAGGAAATGATTGAGTTGGCAAGCCTCGGCGCGGTTTATGCTTAATAACAAATCGGGGTGATTATATGTACTTGGAATATTGGAAGCTAAAAAAGCAACCGTTCAACAGTGTGCCTGATCCTGAAATGTATTTCGATATGCACCAGAGTGTGGACAGTTCAGTTTCTGAGCTGCTGTTTGCAGTCGAAGAAGGGAATGAATGTCTGGCCGTGGTGGTCGGTCCCGTTGGGGTCGGCAAAACCATGTGCCTGCGTATAGTTCTCAATGCCCTGAATAAAAACAAGTACAGGATTGCCTTCGTAACCAATCCGGACATGACTTTCCCCCAACTGTTGAGGGAAGTTGTGGGACAACTGGAGGGAAAGGAGTGTCTGGAGAGGCGAAAAGACAGATTGTTTGAAGAATTCAACAGAATTCTTTTTGAAACAAGTGACGCAGGGAAAAGAGTAGTTGTATTTATTGACGAGGGAAATGCCATAAGACCACATAACCTCGACAGCCTGCGTCTACTGACAAATATGCAGGATGATCATCAGAACCTGCTTACGATAATTCTCGCCGGACAACCGGAACTCGGGAAAAGGTTAGAGGATCCGAGAAGGGAAAACCTTTTCCAGAGAATCGGGGTCTATTGCAGGATAGAGGGTATCGACTCACGTGAAACAATGAAGGACTATATCGAGCATCGCCTGGAGCGAGCCGGTCTGTCCGGCGATTCAATGTTCACGGAGGCGGCCTATGACGAGATATGGAAACTCTCGGAATCTGGCATGCCGCGCCTGATCAACAAGATGGCGAAGTTGTCGCTCAAGGCGGCGGAAACAAATAATCAGTTGCATGTTAATGCAGACATAGTGAAAGCGGTGGGTGCGCGGTTTATGCGAAGTTATGTTCGGATGCGGGCGGCTCGCAAAGCCGGGATGCCGGTTGAGACAAGCAGTGAAACGGTGGTAATCGCGAAACCGGCTGCGCATCCCAGACCACAGCTCAAAATATTGAGCCGGGATGAGCGCGAGAGGCTTGCGAGCCAGCTCGCAACCGAGCGATTAGTACATCAGTCCAAGGTGTTTGATCCGTTTGAGGCTTGGTCCAAAACAAGGGAGGAAATTCTCCGCGCAATGGAATCCGGCCAGTTCCTCTCGCAGGCGGCGGGGTAATGGTGTGCGTGGCGCGAAGGTGAGCGGGGAATCGGGGGATTAAAATTTGTGTTAAGTGTCCTCTCGCGGAAGTATTTTTTCTCAATCCCGGAACAGCTGCATGGGTGCATCTAAGATTAGGTGCCCTAAACGAGTTCCGAACAGGTAGGGCGCGACCCCTGCCCGTCCTCCGTTAATATTCGTGGTTGGTGGCAGGCGCTAAACAAATGCACCAAATCGCAGATGCGCCCCCAGCTGCATGCAGTAAAACATTCCTTATTGCAGGAGAATCAACGTGGTATTACGATTTACCGGATCAGAAATGAAAGGTGAATGGAATATCATGAACAAAATATTATTCTTCAGACTGTGCGTTGTAATTATTTTGCTGGTCTCGGGCGTGAAGGGCGCCACGGCGGATGCAATTGATGAGATTTCTGCCAAGATAGAGCCGAATCGAAAGGTGACTTACAAAACAGTCGGAGACAGGGAGTTGCAGCTTCATGTTTTTGAGCCTGACAACCTGAAACCGACCGATCGTCGTCCCTGTTTCATTACAATTCACGGTGGCGGCTGGACCGGCGGTACGCCGCGTCGCCAGTATCCGTTTGCCAAACATTATGCGGAACTTGGACTGGTAAGCATCAGTATTGAATACAGGCTTGTTAAGGCTGGTTCCACGGTATTCGATTGCGTCAAAGATGGCAGATCTGCTGTACGTTATATTAGGGCTCACGCATCGGAGTTCGGGTTAGATCCGCAGAAGATCGTTGTAAACGGAGGATCGGCAGGCGGACACGTTGCTGCCGGCACTGCATTATTTGAAGGTATTGACGAGGCAGGTGAGGACGTGTCCGTGTCGAGCGTGCCAAATGCCATGGTTTTGTATTTTCCGGTTATTGACACTTCCGTGGACGGCTATGGTAACTCCAAAATAGGAGAACGCTGGAAGGAAATCTCCCCTTTGCACCGTTTGACCAAGGTAGTGCCGCCGACAATCATCTTCCACGGGACTGGGGATGTTACTACGCCCTTCAAGGGTGCCAAGGCATTTCAAGAGGCCATGCTTAAATCTGGTAACCGCTGCGAACTGGATATTGCCGAAGGGGCTGTTCATGGGTATCTCATGCGTAAGCATGAGCTTATCAACGAAACTCTTTTGAAAACAGACGCGTTTCTTATATCGCTCGGTTTTCTGCCAAAGGCTAAAAGTCTTCTCATGGAAGGCTCTAAATAGGGTTTGCTTCCATCAGATGGTTCAGCCAAGGATGGATTTTATGATCAGTGTGACTGAGGTAAAGAGAAGCACTCCGTAGATCAAACCGGTGTAATGGGTGTCCTTCATCACCTTGACAAGAAAATACCCGAGTGCGACGCCCGCCGGTATCAATGGTAACATGTATGCTCCAAGCACGAGATTGGCTGTTTCTATTCTTCCGAGATAGAGGAACGGGATCATCTTGAGCAGATTCAAGATAAAGAAGTATACGGCAGTCGTTCCTGCAAATACCATTTTATCAAGTCCCTGGGGCAGCAGGTACATTTGCATTATCGGGCCGGAAGCGTGTGCAAGAGTCGATACCATCCCTCCGCTGAAGCCATAGGCTGATCCTTTTGCGATTCCGGGCACAGCAGTATTTATCATTACTTTTTTCAGAATCCACTTGTTCGCTGCCTGATAGAAAACGAAGCCTAATCCGACGAGCCCGATGCAAAACTTGATTCCGGTGTCCGGGATGGAAAGCCTGGCTGCGTCACGCGAGACGAACAGTATGCTTCCAACCAGGATTCCGGCAATAGAACCGGGTATAAGCGGCTTCAATCTTTTCCAGTCTATATTGTTTCGGAAAAACGCCACGGCAAAAATATCCATTATGCAGAGTAGGGGCAACATAAAGGCCACCGCGGTTTTTGCCGGCTCGGTTTTCCCCGGCCAGGCAAGTATGAGCAGAGGCAGGGCAATGGGGCCGACGGGAATGCCACCCTTGCTGACACCGATCAGAAAGACTGAAACGGCGGTCCAGATCATTGCCGATATGGAGAAATTATCCATGATATTTCCTTTAAAAGGCAGAACGATTAACATTCATTGATAGTGAATACAAGCACGACCAGCATGAGCATCGAGGTGAATCAGCCGCTGGTTTGCCGAGTATGCTTGATGCGTTTGAACTTGCCACCTCTATTTCTTGAAGAGGTTGGAATGAGTTCCAGACACAGCGATTCCTCATCGGTCGTGTAAATAAGAATCCAGGCTGGCTCCACTAGATGCAATTCTGGTACTGTGATGAGAAAGAATTGGAGGAATTTATGCAGAAAATGACAATGCTGAAGAAAGTAGCGACACGAAAATATCCGGAGCAGGTGGTCCTTGTTACGACAAAAAGCCGTAAAGGGAAGATGAATGCGATGGCTGTCGGGTGGGTGGCAATCGCGTCCGGCGATCCGATGATGTTTGTGCTTGGTATAGACGATGGAGCATACACGCATGAGTTGATCCGTCAAACGAAGGAATTTGTCGTTGCATACCCGGGCGAGAAGATGGCGGCACAGGTGCTTTATGTCGGTAAAAACCATGGACATGCGCGGGATAAGATCAAGGAGTGCGGCATGAAGATCCAGAAAGCGGCAAAGATTCGTGCTCCGCTGGTCGCTGATGCTGTTGCAAATTTTGAATGCAAACTGGTTGATGTTTTTCAACCTGGAGACTGTCCCCTGGTGGTCGGGAAGGTTGTTGCTGTTCACGAGAATAGAAGCCCTGCAGTGAAGAGGCTTTATACAGTTGGACCGGGTCACACGATGGGTAGTGTCAGGATCAAGAATGGCTGAGGTCAGGTTGCTGATTGAGCCGGCAACAGTTCTTTAATTGCAGTTAGCAGATCGTCGATAACCCACGGTTTGCGGATAGTTCTCTCTACTCCAAGCTTTTTGACTTCCTCTTCAATCTCAGGGGTGAGATAGGCGGAAATCAGAATTATCGGCATAGAGGGCCTGCATTCGCGGGCAGTCTTTATGACATCTACTCCGTTTACCGGCCACATTCGCATGTCTGTGAGAAGAAGGTCGAAGTGTTCTTCGGATTTTATCCGCTGTTTTGCTTTGTCTCCGCGCAAGGTTCCGGCAACACTGTGTCCATCGGATTGGAGCAGGTTGCTAAGTACACAGAGAATGCTGGGTTCGTCGTCAACTAACAGTATACGTGCCATCTGATCTCCTGACCTTTTCCTTTTTATAAACATATCATTAAAGAACAGATTCAACAAGGGGGAATTGACGCGGACATGGCGATTGAATAGTATCCATAACTTACAGCGATTTGGTCCTTCAACTGGAGAAAAGCATGAAAAGAGTATCCGTCATGGTTTCTTTCTGTTTAATAGCATTTGCTGCAATATTCACCTTGTCTGGAAAGGCGGATAACGTTCCGAAGGATGAAAACCTGGTTGCGCTGTTTGCTGATTTACATATCACTGCGGAAGCGAATCCGGTGCATCAGCGTGCAGGGCTGTCACAATGCATACAGGATGTTCTTGCATGTAATCCGCGTCCGGCAAATGTGCTGTTGTATGGAGATATATCTTTTAATCACGGCGCAACAAATGATTATCGCCAGTTAAGGGAATTGATAAAGCCGCTGGAAGATGCTGGCATTCGCTGGACAGCCTGCTTTGGCAACCATGATCGACGGGAGGCATTCTTTAATGTTTTCCCAGACCGCAAGAGCGAGGCACCGCTTGTTCCGGCACGACTGGTCATCCTGATCAAGACACCGAATGCTGATTTTATCATGCTGGATTCATGCCTGGAAGGACCAGTAAATGGTGGTATTGATGATGCCCAGCGGGCATGGTTGCAGAAAACACTGGCTGAGTATAAGAAGCCGGTTTTTGTCGGGGCACATCATCCGATCAGGGAAACCGGAGTGGCAGATCTGATGGTGTCCAATGCCGCTTGTGCGGGATACATTTATGGACATAACCACACATGGAAACAGGAATCTACAAATGGTGTTGCGACGCTGTGTTTGCCATCCACGGGGCATTGGGGTGATATCGGATATGTGCTGGTAAAGATGACTACTGAAGGAGCGGTTTTTACTCTTTACCAGAGAGATTATTACACACCACGTCCGGCTGCTAAACCTGAGGATGTAAAACCCGAATGGAAGCAGCGCGTGCAGAAGAACAACGGTAACGAATGGCATGTGACGTTCAAGCGTTAGAAATAATAATGGAATTAAGCGCGGTTATTACTGTGTTTTTATAATGATACATAGATGACTTTCAGTATGTGCGGGTAACTTGTCGGTCGGCAAGTCGCACGTTATGGGTCACAGGGGAGTCCGCTAATGAAAAGAATCGCAAGTCTGCTCGTTGTCTGTTTGGTTGCCGGGTTATTGATGGCTGATGACAATGATGGTTTTGTGTCGATGTTTAACGGGAAAGATCTTTCAGGGTGGGAGCCCTGCAATATAGCGCCGGAAACGTTTTCGGCACGTGACGGTATGATTGTTACGACAGGCTCGCCGATCGGCACCCTGCGAACTGCAAAGATGTACGAAAATTTTATCATTGAATTTGAGTGGCAGCACATGAAAGCAGGCGGGAATTCGGGGCTCTTTATCTGGGCTGATGGATTGCCTGTCGCCGGCTCGCCTTTTTCTCGAGGTATTGAGGTCCAGGTACTTGACCCGGGTTTCAATGTAAAAGGCAAGAATGAGTGGTACAGTACGCATGGCGATATCTTCGCTGTAAATGGTGCGACGCTGACTGTTGCAGGGCGTATCTCGCCGAATGGTCAACGCAGTTTTCCTTCCGAGGAGCGTACCAAGCCTTCTCCCGAGTGGAATCGTTACCGGGTGGTGGCAAACAACGGTGATATCAGTCTCAGTGTGAACGGCAAGGAGGTTACCATTGCCAAGGCTGCCTCTCCCCGTAAGGGCTATCTCATGCTGGAATCTGAGGGCTCGGAGTGTCATTTTCGTAATCTTCGTATAAAGGAGCTGCCTTCCACGAATCCAAAGCCTGAAGAAGTGGCGAAAGAGGCCGACGGTTTTGTGCCGCTTTTCACCGGCCTTGATTTGAGGAATTGGAAGGTGCCTGAAGGTGACAACGGTCATTGGAAGATTCTGAACCAGGTTATTGATTACGATGCAAGGAGTGAAGCGTCCGGTGACAAGAGCCTTTGGAGTGAGAAATCTTACGGTGATTTTCAGCTGGTCGTCGACTGGCGTATCAAGGAGACACCATACCAGAATCCCCGTGCGTGTAATATTCTTCCTGATGGAAGCGAGGAAAAGGATGCCGCAGGAAAGTTGGTAAACATCACCATCCCTGATTCCGATTCTGGTATTTTCCTGCGTGGTCAGGGTAAGTATCAGGTTAACATCTGGTGCTGGCCTGTAGGCTCCGGAGAGATGTATGGTGTAAGGCGTGATCCTGCGATGCCGCCTGAGGTCAAGGCCGGGGTTACTCCGAAAGTGAAAGCCGACAGTCCTGTGGGAAAATGGAATCGTTTTGATATTACTGTGCGCGGCAGCAAGGTGAGTGTAATTCTTAATGGCAAGACAGTTCTGCCCGGCGTTGAGATTCCTGGTCTGCCGGATAAAGGTGCCATTGCATTGCAGCATCACGGTGGTATGAAGGATGGCAAGTGGAACAGTCCGCCATCGCTTCTCCAGTTTCGCAACATTTTTGTTCGCGAACTGAAGCCATAAAACGGGAAATATCCCGTAGGCTGCTGATTTATACATAGAAGTCAGGGGCTGAATCTGGAGTCACATACATGAAGAATATTTCCATCATGTTTTCTTGCTGCTTGTTGATGTCTGTCGCAGGCGCTTTCTGTTCAGGCTCTGTTGATTTTTATGTTGCGCCAGACGGTAATGACAGCTGGTCCGGCAAGTCTGTCAAGCCGGCATCAGATGGCAGTGCTGGCCCGTTTGCAACACTGGAAAGGGCACGGGATGAGATTCGAAGGTTGAAAGCTGGAGGTGCTTTACAGGGGCAGGTTACCGTGTTTGTCAGGGGTGGAACATATTCCATGAAGAATACCCTGCTTTTGAACGAGAGCGATTCCGGTATGTCCGGAATGCCTATTGTTTACCGAGCATATAAGAATGAGAAGCCCGTATTGATCGGAGGTAAACAGATTACGGGTTTCTCGACTCACAAGGGATCTATTCTGAAGGCTGACGCAGGCAGTCAGGGGTTTAAGAATATTTATTTCAGGCAATTGATATTTGACGGGAAGAGACAGCATCTTGCACGTTACCCTAATTATGATTCAGAGAATCCGTATGGAGGTGGCTGGGCATATGTGGAAGGGAAATGGGTCGAACTTTACCGTGAAATTCCAGGCGAGGTGAATAATGCATTCACGTGTAAACAGGAGAATTTCAGGGAATGGTCCAGGCCGGAGGAGATGGATGTGTTTGTTTTTCCGCGGTATAACTGGTGGAACAACATCTGCCGCGTTAAGTCGATTAACCGTGAGACGCGGCTGATCTCGCTTGCCAATCATGCCTCGTATGCCATAAGGCCGGGAGACCGATACTATTTTCGTAACGCGCTGGAAGAGCTTGATGTGCCTGGTGAGTGGTATCTGGACAAGCAGACCTGGACGCTTTATTTCTGGCCGCCGGCATCAATGGAAGGGCGCGTAGTCTGTGCCCCGACGATGCGTACGATTCTTGAGATGCGCAATGCCGGCGATGTGACTTTTCGCGGAATGACATTCGAATGCTGCGAGGGCACTGCGGTATCGCTGAACAATACGACCAATTGCCTGGTTGCGGGATGTACAGTTCGGAATGTCGGAGATTATAACGGGTCAGGGGTTTCGATTAACGGCGGTACAAAGAATAGTGTGGTTGGATGTGATATTTTTGAGACCGGAAGCAACGGGATAAGCATAGGTGGCGGTGACAGGAAAACACTCACGTCTGCGGAAAACTTTGCGGACAATAATTATATCCACCATGTCGGGGTCTTTTACAAGCAGGGTGTGGGTGTCAGCCTGCATGGTGTTGGTAACAGGGCTTCCCATAACCTGATCCATGACGGTCCGCGAATGGGGATCATGTTCAGCGGGAACAATCTCGTAATTGAATACAATCACATCAGGCATATGAACCTTGAGACTTCGGATACCGGTGCGGTTTATACCGGCGGACGGGACTGGATCTCGTCACGCGGGACTGTCATACGGTACAATTATTTTCATGACATGCTTGGATACGGGCAGAATAAGGACGGAGATTGGGTTTCCCCGTTTTATGCATGGGGCATATATCTCGATGACAATACGGGCGGTGTAGATGTTTTTGGTAATATAGTGGCACGCTGTTCCAGGGCGAGTATTCATCTTCATAACGGTCGAGACAACCTGGTGGAAAACAACATCTTTGTTGAAGGCAAATTGCAGCAGATTGAATGTAACGGATGGACGGATCATCACAGCTACTGGACTAATCATCTGCAGACGATGATCAAGGGATACGAGATGGTGTATGATCAGCCTGCGTGGAAAAATATGAGAAACATGAACCTGCATCCGACTAATGCTGTTCTGCCGGATCATACAATCATGGCGGGCAACAAGGTGTTTCGGAATATCGTATATTATAATGATCCCAAGGCAAAATACCCTGGAGTTCGTAATTTTTCATTTGCGCATAATGAATGGGATTCGAACATTGTCTGGCATGCTGGTCAACCGCTGTTGACAGGGCAGAAGCAGTTCGGGAAAACTCTTTCGTCTAATCTGCTTTCAAATGCAGGTTTTGAGGAAGGTGTTCCCGGTGTTATGCCGCGACAATGGCAATGGCAGATATGTCCGACGAAAGAGGCCAAGGCCGTTATAGTTGAAGATGGGGCCGCGGAGGGGAAGCGTTGCCTGTGTATCAATGCCGCATTTGCAAAAGAGAAGAAGCGCGATAATTACCCCATAGTGGTCAGTAAGGATTTTTCTCTTGAGCAGGGGCGCTGGTACAGGCTTGCTGCCAGATTGAAGGCTGCAAAATCGGAAGCCAAGGCGGGTTTGATGGTTCAGTCGTATATTGCAAATGTTTATTTCTGGGCCAACTGGCCGCGCGAGGTAAAGGTGGGGACCGAATGGAAGGAGTACCAGTTTACTTTCAAGGTGCCGGGCCAGGGTGATAAAGATTACAATGAAAAAATGAAGGCTTTTCGTGTGCGGCTGGATTTCCCTGAAGAGGATGGCCGTTTGTTTGTGGACGGTGTTTTGCTGACTGAAGTGGAGATGCTTGACGAATGGGCTTCATGGCAGGCGCTTGGCATGGACAGGCATTCACTGGAGGCGGATCCGCGGTTTGCTGATCCTGGCAAAGATGATTACCGTCTGAAGTGGCGATCACCGGCGTTTAAACTTGGATTTAAACAGATACCGGTGGACGAGATTGGTCCGTATAAGGATGGACTTCGCGCTTCCTGGCCGATTGTTGAGGCTGAGGGTGCCCGCGAGAAACCGCTGTGAACGTACGTCCATATTTATTGATTGTTGTCATCTGCTCTTTATTTCTGATCCAGGGTAGGGCTGGGCCGCTGGACCCGCCGCATGGCAGGATCGGTACGCCCGGCGGTTCATCGCGAGAATTCACCACGAGCGGTCGCGCTCTACCATTTAAGGGATTCGGAAAAGATCTCAATACGGTGGATGGCCTGCAGATTATAGGTTCTGACACTGTTGATTTCGGGAAATATCCTGCGCGGGAACGAAAAGTTGCCAACTTCATGGTGAAGAATTCCAGTAAGACGACTATCAAGATCGGCAGGATTTACAAGACATGTGTATGTGCCACGGCAAAATGTGACAAGTCAGAGCTTAAACCAGGCCAGCTGGCTTCGATTGAAATTGTCATTCTTCCTAACTCAATATATGGCAATTACTCCAAGCCGACATATTTTGAGAACACGGACGTCAATAACCGGTTCCTGGGTGTGACGGTAAAGGGTACGGCAGTTCCCCTTGTTGAAATAGCCCCCTGTGATTTTGTGTATGCCGGACGCATTGAGACTGGTCGAGAATGGAAGAGTTCATTTGACCTGACAGCCACCGAGGCCGGTGTTAGGCTGGGCCAACCGGAAGTAAAATGTGACTATCCTGTTGAAATTACATTCATTCCGATCTCCGGGCAAAATAAATGTCAGCATAAACTTGATATAAAGTTATGTCCTATCGCAACTTCCTGTGACTTTCAGTGTAGTGTGATAATCCCCGTACTGTTTCCGACAAATCAGCCTGCACTGTCCATTGGCATTGCCGGCAAAATTGGAATTGAAATGATTGCTTTTCCTGGAACATTCCGGATGGTTGTTTCAACAAATGATATAATCCGGTCTTTTAACCTGAGGGTACTTGGTGACACTGCCAAGGTGCTTGATCCGGGGCAGTTAAAACTTCCTGATGAAAAAGGTTTCTCCTGCAAGGTGGAGCAGGCTGGGGACGGTAAAACCATCGATGCCGTGGCTACTTTTACGCCTGAATTTGTAAGCGAAGTGCTCGAGCAGGGGAAGAAGGAATTATATTTTTCGATTCCAGGAATTGCATCGGCCAGGGTGGTATGCCTTGCTGTCCAGCCGTGTCTTTAGGCCGTTCCGGTCTTCCGCAGTTCTTTTTTTTGGAAGAATGTATTAGAACTCGTCTTTGTTGTTGGTGAGTTGTTCTTCCATGTAGTCTGCGCCGTTGACTACCAGCTTGATGGCTGCTTCCAGCGCAGCATTCGATGCGTCTGCCGGAAGTTTCTGTGCGAGGATAAGGCGGTATCCGTCCGACCAGCGATGCATTTCCCAGCCGCCGATTTTTTTTGTGGCCGAATCCTGAAGGAGTTTTGCCATAATTTCGGCGGAAGGCAATTCCTTTGACTTCCATGAAGTTGCCCAGATTCTCCTGTATTCAGTTCCCATAAAGGATTCTTTCTTGGAGGTAACAAAAACCTGATGGGATCTTTCCTTGCCGAAATTAAAGACTAATCTGCAGGTTCCTTCCGGATTAACATCATAGCGGAGTTTCGATCCATCAAGCGCTTTCTTGAGCGTAAGGTCCAGATTCGGGTTAAGTTTTTCTGTGCCAGGAGCTGCAACAGGGGTTTTGGAATCAACGGTTGATATCTTTGCAGGTGTGGCGGGAACAGCTTTTGCGGGGGCTGCAGGTGCCGCAGCTCCAAAACTGTAAACAGCGAAGAGGGAAGAGGACAGGATTGAAGCAACGATGATACGAGGCAGTCGAGAAGAAGCGTTCATAAATTTATACCTCCATATGGCAAATGATTGTCAAAGCGGGTTTTATACAGGAATTCTTCTCATTCTTCCAGCCCTTATATGAGGAATTCTTGTGACAGTAATGTATGCGATTGTTTTCAGCTTATTGGCTTGTCCCCGGTAATTTGATATAGCCAAGGCCATGTATTCTGACAGGCGGTAATTGCCTTGAACTTCCTGATTGACCCTGCAGGGTGTCAGAATCTATAATTCACAACATGAAGATTGCCTTGCAGCTTTCATCGTTTCTTTTATGTTCCCTCTTATTATCATATCTGCCTGCAGGTGAAGATGACCCAGCCGGGCCACCCGGTTCTGTTGAAACCAGGATGAAGACTCTTAACCAGATTGAGCCCAGGGTGTTGATTACCAGTTTACCTTATACCATAACTAACAGAGGGGCTTATTATCTTACGCAGAATCTGACAGGTGTCCCTGGTTCCAATGGCATTATCATTTCGAGCAGTGATGTTGATCTTAATCTGAACGGGTTCTCGCTGATAGGAAGTGGAACGAATATCGGCAGTTCCGGGATAGTGCTTGATCTTATAACCAATCTGTATATGAACCTGACCATTCATAATGGCATTGTCAGCGGGTGGCCGAATGCAGGCCTGGTTTTGATTGACGGACTGAACTGTCGTCTCAAAGGGATTTCTTCCGTTGGTAATGGGCTTCAGGGTGGCACAGGTATTTACATAGGTAAGGACTGGGAAGTGGAGGATTGCATTGCATTCAGGAATTATGGGCCCGGTATTTCGATCGGCAACTATAGCAGGGTACGCAACTGTAGGGCACGGGAGAATACAGGTAATGGGTTCCATACAGGGATAGGTAGTGTGATAGAAAACTGTGTTTCTGCAGAGAATAAGGCCTATGGTTTCTTTGGCCAGACGGAGAGTATTATTCGAGATTGCGTGGCAATATGTAATACTAATGATGGTATTTATGTCGGGCCCAATTCGCTGGCACTCAATAACCTTTCAAGCGAAAATGGGGGACATGGCATCAGTGCTGGCGGAGGATCGCGCATGCATGGGAATCTCTCGTCTTTAAATAAAGGGGATGGCATAAATGTCGGGGCCGACTCAGTTGTAGAGAGAAATCAGATGAGTGGCAATGCTGGTGCCGGTGTAAATGGTGGATGGGGATGCCGTGTTGAGGCCAATCACGCCACGGCCAACAGTGCCGGATTCCTTGCCGCAGAAGGTTCAAGAGGAAACCTGTTTATCGGCAATTCCGCGCTGAACAATGTAACAAATTTTGTCACTTCCCAGGATGCCAATTTCGGGCGTATAGTTTATACGAATTCCCTTGGTCCTGAATTTGTTGTGACAAATTCGTGGTCCAATTTTGACCTGCAGTAAAGCCTGTTGTTTTGCGCTGCATCCGCAAAGTACCTGTACGTGTCTAGGGTAGCTTCTTTTGCATTATCCTGATCATTACAGCGCCATGCACGGAAACCTGTGTGGTAAACTGGTCTGAAAATTCTCCAAGATCTTTCTGTTGCCATAAATCGCGTACAATATATTTACCGCTGATGCCGAGGTCGGACCATTTTGCGGTTATGCTGGAATCAAGGAACCCGCGATTAAACATTCCAACAGCTTTGGAACCATCTTCCAAATCCTTCGACCAGACCTCAAGGTCGTTGGTGACGGAGATTCTGCCGGCCTGTTTACCGAGAGGATCCTGGTTAACATCAAGTACTTCGTCATTGGTAAGAAGATTAAGTGTAAACTCGTCAAGCTTTTCGAGATCACAGCCGAGGAGTAATGGTGCGGACAGCAGACACCAGAGTGTGATGTGGGTATACTGCTCGTTTGGGGTCAGTTTGGTTGGGTGAAGGTTCGGCCCCCATCCGACATGGCCCACGACCAGCATGTCCGGATCATTCCAGTGACCCGGCGCGGCAAATTTCTTCCATTTATCCTGAGAAAATCCAATGCCGTTCATACTTTCCCAGGTGTCTGTGATATCGCCTGTAGTTCGCCAGCAGTTTGCAAGCCTTGCCCAGTCAGCAGCATGATCAAATGGAGCGCTGTTGGAAAGGCTGTAAAGGATATCCCTCCCGCACCATCGGAGTGCTGTTGCCATATCACTCACGTGTGGAACATCAAGCAAGTGCCAGTCATACTTCAGATAGTCGATTCCCCATTCGGCCCATTGATGTGCATCGTTCTCGTGGAAGCGGTATTTACCATGTACCCATTTTCCACTGTCCTGTGGATCTTTCCAGTCTCCGTTCTCGTTGTTACTTGAACCGCCAGGAAACCCGGCATATGAGGTTATCCATGGTGTGGAATAGATTCCCACCTTCAGCCCCATGCCATGTATCTGGTCGCAGAGCCCCTTTATGTCCTGAAATTTGTGATTACCCTGCAGAGCTTTATTGTGCCCGGTTCTTTTGCCCTGCCATGTGTCATCGATATTTATATACGTCCAACCGTGGTCAGCAAGGCCAGATGTGACCATAGCCCTTGCTGACCTTAGCACTTTGTCGGCATCAACCGACCCGGCCCAGCAGTTCCAGCTGTTCCATCCCATGGGTGGTGTAAGTGCTATCAGGTTGGAAACAACAATCTTGAATTCACGCTCTGCTTGTCCTTTAGCATTCCGAGCAAACAAGGTGACTGGATATTCTCCGGCCTTTGTGATGCTGCCGGTGATTTGCCCGGTTTTTTTCTCTATTGTGAGGCCGGAAGGCAATCCTTTTGCGGAAAACTTCATGGGACGTTGACCGGTTGCGGTAACTCTGAAAAGGAAAGGTGAATCGGGCCTTACACCGAAAATTCTCGGACCCGTGATGCGTGGAGCAGCGACAGGTTTAGGGGTCAATATCCGGCCCTGTTCCATGTCAGGCTGAAAATTCATTGTTTGTGGCTTTTCTCCTGTTACTTCAAGTTTTGCATCTGCCCAGTCGGCGTGATCATCGTCTATTCCATCACCTGCATCGCCGACACGAAGCATCAATATTCTGACATCTTTTACATCAAGATCAACCTTTTGCGGAGATTGTCCGCCTTTCATGATGCCACTTTTCCACAGGATTTTATTATCACCGATTACATTGAACTCAACGCTTCCCTTGCCATCCGTTTCGTCATCAACACCAACACTTGCAGAAAATTTCTCAGATCCTTTCTGAAGATCGATAACAAGCAGGCTGCCGGCGTGGGTGCCTATCCCGTGGTCGAAAACCTGGCTGGCAATGGTAATTTTGTTGTTTGCAACGGCCCTGTCGGACTGCGGCTTTCCCCAGCCCTGCTGGATCTTTTCAAGATCAAGAGAGGAAACCTGTACTGTTTCGCCGGATGAAGTTGATATCAACGCTGCTGCAGAGAATGCAGCAACAAAAAACACCATTATTCTATTCATATATCCTCCCATCACGAATTGTTTAAATAATATCATGCTTTCCCATGACAGGCAATAACTGTGGAAGGAGAATGAACAGAGATTGAAACCGGATAACACAACGCTGGAAGCCGTACCAAAGATAGGATAGCCATGGATTGCTGTTAACAGGATGCGGCAATCCATCGCATTATTACGGAGACCACGTACTGAATCTGTTTAGCTGTCAGTTGTTTACCTTCTGGAATGCGGTGCCATTTTTTTAAACAGGATCTGCAGCATGTGGCTGTGGCATGTTGCGCGATAAAGACAGGATGTCCTTTCATGGGGGTTTGTTTACCCTCGTTCTGCGGTTGTGCCGGTGCGAGCCGCTTGAGGATAAAATCTCTGGCATGCAGGTGGATTGTTTCCAGCCCCCTGGTTTCCAGGTAAGCGGATTCAGCCTCGCCGAGTTTGAATCGTGTTCTGAATTTTGAGCGACGCAGGCGTTCCCTGAGGCTGGTCCATGCCGGATTGGAAATTCCTTCGGAACCAGGAATGGCGCTAGGGACCGGATCAATTGAGTTTCTGGTCAACTCTTTCATCCATTATAATTATTTGCTTGGTCGGAAAGCAACTTTCGGTAATCGAGAGCCTTTTCTATAGCCATCAGAAGTTCTTCCGTTCTGAATGGTTTTTTAACATAAGCTGAAGCGCCAAGCTGGTCTGCTTCGATGGCTGAATCAACCTGACCATAGGCAGTGAGCATTATGACGGCCATGTTCGGGTATGTCTCATGCACAATGCGCAGTAACTCCATGCCGTTCATCGGGGCCATGCGAATATCAGAAATCATGAGATCAAATTCCTCTTCCATGAGAATCTGCAAAGCTTTTTCTGCGCCAAGAGCTGCGGCTGGTTCAAAACCCTCTGATTTTAGAAGGATTGTAAGAGTGTTTAATATTCCCTGTTCGTCGTCAACCAGCAGTATACGCGCCATAGCTACACCAGTTCCGTATGTTTTGAACCATCGTCAGTATATGAATTGAAATAAGCTTAATCCCTTTGGCACGGTACTGTAAAGATCGATTTTCTTGCCTGCGAACGGGCAGGCCAGGTGGGGTGTAATTCAAAAATGTGGGTCAATTCTCCATTTTCCGCGTTTGCGCGGAATGGAAACCGCAGGTAGCTGAAGCTTCGGCTCGAATGGGCCGTAGAAACGGCATTTGAAAGCATACGCTGATGATAGCGTACGCTACAGATCGGAACTATGCGTTGTGGACAAAGCACGCTTCTTGTAGAG
>Ga0156394_1243_pt2 | contig 96111 bp, 89 predicted proteins | sample RifOxyA3_FD_108038 | JGI IMG/M metagenome (GOLD analysis project Ga0156394, IMG submission 108038) | Lentisphaerae bacterium RIFOXYA12_FULL_48_11 | reverse complement strand
AGGAGTATAGTCATCACGAAGCAGATATCCGCAATGCTGATGAAATAGGTAAAATCTTTGCAAAGTACAGTAGTGATATATCTATTATCATTCATACGGCAGCACAGCCTTCTCATGATTGGGCTGCCAGTGCTCCCAATGTGGATTTTACCGTTAATGCGAATGGCACGATGACTGTGCTGGAATCTGCAAGAAAGTATTCTCCTAATGCTACGTTCATATTTACTTCAACAAACAAGGTGTATGGCGATACGCCAAACAGGCTTCCTCTTGTCGAGCTGGATACCAGATGGGAGCTGGATCCAAAACATGAATATGCGAAGAATGGAATCGATGAGAGTATGTCTATTGATCAGACTAAACATAGCCTGTTCGGGGCTTCGAAAGTTGCCGCAGATGTCCTGGTGCAGGAATATGGACGTTATTTTGGAATGAAAACCGCTGTGTTCAGGGGTGGGTGTCTTACTGGCCCTGGCCATTCTGGTACCAGATTGCATGGGTTTTTATCCTACCTGATGAAATGTGCAGTTAGTGGATCAGAATATGTCATATATGGTTATAAGGGGAAACAAGTCCGCGATAACATTCACAGTCTTGACTTGATAAAGGCTTTTGATGCCTTTCATGCGAATCCACGTCCAGGCGAGGTTTACAATATGGGTGGCAGCCGATTCAGTAATTGTTCAATGCAGGAAGCAATACAGATATGTGAAGGTATTACCGGTCGTAAAATGAAAGTCCGATACGAAGAAACAAACAGAATCGGTGATCACATATGGTGGATTAGCAGTGTGGAGAAGTTTAAATCACATTATCCTGTATGGCAATTAACTTACAGCGTTCCTGTAATTCTGCAGGAGATTTATGCTGCCTGTAATAGAGCCCCTGCAAAATAGGATTGCCAATGTTGTCGATTATTATTCCGACAAAAAATGAAGGATGCAATATTTCTGCCTGTATAAATGCTGTAGTGTGGGCGCAGGAGAAAGGTTCTGCAGAAGTTATCGTCGTTGATAATCATTCTACCGACAACACTGTTGCAATAGCTCGGTCGCTTGGTGTACGAGTTGTGCCCTTCGGCAATGAGAGAAGTTCTCAGCGGAACAGGGGGGGCATGGTTGAGGCAAGAGGCGAATATTTATTTTTTATTGACGCTGATATGCAGGTAAGAGCTGAAACTCTTAAAGAGATCCTCGTCTTGGTCAATGGCGAAAGTCCGCCAGATGCGCTTTATGTGCGCGAGGAAATGTCTGGCAGTGGACTTTTGACAAGGATAAGAAATTTTGAACGAAGTTTTTATGATGCAACATGTATTGATGGATTACGTGTCGTCAGGAAGTCGTTGTTTCTGGAGCTGAATGGCTTTGATGAATCGCTTTGCGGGCCGGAAGACTGGGATTTTGACAGACGCCTTTTGCAGAAAACGAACAAAGTTGCAATTACGAAGGGAACTTTACTGCATAACGAAGGCGACATTTCTCTAATGCGGCTGATACAAAAAAAACGATACTATGCGGGGAATATGCATGTTTATAGGAAAAAATGGGGAAACGATTTGATTGTCAGAAAACAATTAGGTGTAACATACAGGTTCTTTTGGGTTTTCATGGAGAATGGCAGGTGGAAGAGAAGCTTGTCACATCCGTTTATGCTCCTTTCTGTATGGATTTATAAATTTGTCGTATGTTTATTCCTCGTCGGAACGCTTATCAAACCTGAACAATCTCAACAAGCAGGGTGATCTATTGTTCTTTTGAGTTCTGTCCCTTCATGCGGTTCCGCAGATGAAGTACAGCTAATACAGCTGTCCATAACAGCATAAAAAGGATTGCACACACTTTGATGATTGCTGCCTGTTTGTACGGAAGGTCAAATGAGAAAACCACCGTATTAAATCCTGCTGGTATTTTTATGCCACGCATTATACCATTACACCGTAAAACTGGTTGTTCGATGCCATTGACAAAGCTTCGCCAGTGGGCATCGTAACGGTCATTTAGTAAAAGGATTGCTTCGCGTAAGGCGTGAGTTTGTATTTCAACCAATAAAGCTTCATATTTGGTAATTGAGGCGGGAACTGTTTTCGGGAGGTTGTCGGCGGTAATACAACGAAAAGAGTTTGTTGCCTCGACAAGAACCGTTGTTTCAGGATCCCATGTGGCGTCAGAAATCCGATCAAGTATTCTTTTTCTATCAATTTCTTCCCAGTTATAAAAAACTGAGGACCTGGGCAATGCCGAAGGGTTTTGTAATAGAACGAAAGCGGCATTAGCGCTTGACCCTTCGATCAGTTTCAAAGATTGATCTTCGTTGCGGATGATGGAAAACCAAAGTTCCGGCGTAATTCCTTTTAAAGCAGAAAGCTGCGGTAATATTTCCCGAGCAGCGAGCAAGTAGCCTGTGCTGGTCAGTTGCCAGAAGCGCGGGAAGTTGTTTCCAATGGCACGCATGTAGTCTTTCATTTCGGGCTCGATCGAAGACCCTTGAGGTGGAAATGTATTATTAATTCCGAAATACCGAAAAGACTGATATTGAATTTGATATATTATGTTAGCAGCCAAAGGCGTCACTCTATATCTGTCATTCTTTGCCAGTAATCGATCAATCAGGGGATTACGGGAATAGAAAAAATTATAATGTTGATCAACCTTGATATAAGGGCTAGCTACAATAGTCATGTCGATTGACAATAAACAAGCTATAGCCAAGGGCATAATCCATAGGAGGGCTTTTCGTTGATAATTCTTTCGTATTAAGAAAAATAGGCCAATCAAGAATCCAGCAATCACAATTGAATGGAGCTCTGCCCCGAGCATTTGATCCATTAATTGCGAAGTGAGTGTCTGCATTCCAATGCGTGTCCAGTATGCATTCAAGCGATTCGAGCTGAGAATAGTGAAGAGAAATATCATAAAAATTGAACCAAGAATGCATAGGGAAATGGAAGTGATTCGCCGTAATATCAGGTGGAAGGCTTTCTTGTTTCCCGAATTATAAGAGTCAGACATTATTGTCAGGAACTGTTGAAGTCCAAATGCGAACAGGATCGAAGTGGCTAATTCAACAAGGTGCATAAATTTTATTGGACAGCGGATTTGAGCTCCATAGGGAAAGAATTTAAAGAAGAACCAGTAAAGTGGACCATATTGTCCAAGAGCGAGGATGACGCATATGATCCATGCAATAGCCCAGAATCTGACGTTGAATCTGGAAAGACCTTGTAAGTGTATATTACAATCTCCAGGCGTGGAATAACATGGTAAAGAAGTGTTTCTAGATGTGAACAGAAAACTGATGGCAAATATTCCAAATACAATCGGGATCAAGCCAAGGTAAATGCCATGTTGTCTCAATGCCATTTGAATGCTGTGGTCGTCCCATCCACGCGCTTGTCCTGTTCTGCCCCAGTATGGTTTCTTTTGATTGCCTGTTTCCAGGCCATAAATGCCGGGTATAATGAACTCAATTATATCTTCCGGTGGCAGACTCCAGCTGGTTGCAAATTTCCACTGTTCATTTGGATCGGTTGTTTTACCTTTTTCAACAATTGCGTCACGCGCTGGAGCAATTTGAGTTGTGATAAATTGAAGCTGAGGCAGGAAAGACAATAAGGCGATGATTCCAGCTACAAGAATGCCGAGCCCTAGTTTGAGATGGTTTGGCTTCGTTAGCGGTGGGGCGGAAGGTCTAATAATAATTGTCAATCCGTATACAGCGGCAAGAACGCAAAACATATATCCTACATCGTAATGTTCTGATACTGCAATGCCTGCAATAAGACCGGTGCAGGCGAACAAGAAAGGCGAACGTTCATGAATGGCGCGGTACATGGCCGCAAATGTTAAGATGGCGAAAGGCATCATGCCTGTCTTGCTTAAATGACCGGCGGAAATCAGTGTCAATGTGTGTGTGGAAAGTGCCATAGACATTGCACCTATTATCGAAGCTAAAACTGATAATTGAAGTGTGCGCAATAGTATAAAAGTTGCAAAAAAAATAGAGACTGTATCCAGAATGTATGACCAGAGAATAAAATTGGCTGGTTCTAGGAGTGGGGACAAGAATCTTCGTGGTAGAATATTTTCGGGAGGCCATAATTTGCCCAGATCGAAGGGTTCCCACCCACCTGCAATAGAGGAAGGAAATATTTTGTGTTCAAGCTGAAAACTAAATACGCCAGCATCAGAGGCCAATACTGTTTTTCCGGAAAGAACAACTTTCCCGAAAAGAACAATTAATGACATAAAGAACACGCTGAATAAAAGAATTAGCAGTATCTTGTTGCGTTTTTGGTCGCTTATATTCATGAATTTTAATTATTTCCACCAAATACTGCATAAAGGTGTTATATTTGTAAGTAAGGTTTGTTTATTCGTACACTATATTACGATGTAGATGCAACCTGATTCCTCTTGAAATAATATATAATTATTTAGTGTATCTGATTGACCGACCTGCGTAATGCATACAAAATAACAAAGAGTTTAAATGTTATAGGAGTCCAATTTCTCATTTTATTATAATGTTAAAAGGGGAGGCGTGATGGAAGATTTTCTATTGAGAGGAGCAAGCCGCATATTAAGATGGACTGGGTTGTTGTCGTGGTCTTATAGACTTATAAATAAGTATCATCCTTCGTTTGAAAGTTTACAGCCTTCAAATTTGAATGCAATTGTCAATGCGATGAAGAGATCTCCCTGTGGCGATTATTATGAATTCGGAGTATACAAAGGCTTTAGCCTCTGGTTCGCGACACAAATTGCTGCCACAATTGATAGGACCGACATGCATTTCTTCGGATTTGACTCATTCGAGGGACTTCCTGAACCAATTGGGATCGACAAGAAGGCCGATTCTCTTGGGAACTATTTCGCTAAAGGTTGTTTTACTGCGGATCTTGAACTTGTGAAATCCTTTATAAATAAATATTGTGATAAATCTACGGCAGAACGTGTTGTATTGATTAAAGGCTATTACGAGAATACGTTGGTTGATGATTTGAATAGTATATACGGAATGAAACATGCCGCTGTTATTCTTGTTGATTGTGATATGTATGCATCAACAAAAACAGTATTAAAATTTATAACTTCAAAGCTTGTTGCTGGTACAATTATATTATTCGATGATTGGCTCCTGACTGCTTCAGACGCGGGGCAACAACTAGCATGTCGGGAATGGCTAACGGCTAATCCAGGTCTTTTGCTTGAGGAATTCTGCGAGTTTGGAATGGGGAAAGGGTTTCGGGTTGTTCGTCCGAGATAGATGTATAAGCATGAGCTTGAACAATTATGATGTTGTCCTTGTATCCCCTCCATCAAGGATGGTGAACCATTATCGTGCTCCGATTGCCTTAATGTATATTGCTGGTTATCTGCGTCACGAAGGGCTAAAAGTAAAAATTATTGATATCCCAATGAGGGAAACGGTGCGGAGTAGGAATTTTTATTTGCATATCCAGGATGTTCTTCGGGACATTGAAGAGAGAATGATAAATGAGTATACTGAAGTTTCTTCTTCACCCATCGTAGGTATAACATGTTATTCGACGGAGTTGCTCGAGGTTACGAATCTAGCAAACCGTTTCAAGGCAATAAATCCGAACGTGAAAATCGTTGTAGGGGGGGCGCACCCAACACTCTATCCGGAAAGTATTTTTGAAGAACCTGGACGACCGATAGATTTTGCCGTCATCGGTGATGGCGAGATTACCATGTGTGATCTTTCGAAAAAAATTCTTAGCAGTCAATCTGATTATGCTCAAGTCGATGGAATAGCTTTTTACGACGACATTTCAGGAAGAATGATTCAGACAAGACCACGGAATATTGTTCATGATCTAGATTCGATTTCCTTTCCTGCGTACGATTTGGTGGATATGCAGTATTACTCGACCGCTTCTCCGTATGCCATTAAAGGTGTTTTGCTCAGGGCTGCCCATATCATGGGTGGGCGTGGATGTCCATCGCAATGCACATTTTGTGTGGCGAAATATGTTAGAAAAGCCTCGGGTGGTGCGAAATACCTGCGAATGCGCACTGCCGAAAGTCTTTTTCTTGAGGTGAAACTACTTAAGGAAAAGTACGAAGTTGATGCCTTTCTTTTCCTCGATGATCTTTTTACTCTTGATAAGAAAAATACTATCGATTTTTGCAACCTCATTCTCAGGGATAATATTAAAATGCCATGGAGTTGTATTTCAAAGGTATCAACACTCGACGAGGAAATGATAAAGAAAATGGCAGAGGCCGGATGTATCCAGATTGAATTTGGTGTCGAGCGCGGGTCTAACCGTGCCCTCAAGTTGATCAAGAAAGGTATTACTATTGAAGAAATTATAAATGTTTTTGATATTTGCCATAAGTACGGAATTCGAACATATGCAAACATGCTGGTGAATCTGCCTCAGGAGCAGGAGCAGGATCTTGAAGATATTCTGCAATTATTAAAACGGTTAAAGTCGGAAATTGTTGCAATTAATACTTTTGTTCCATATCCCGGCACTGAAATATATAATAACTGGGACCGTAAATTCACAAGGGAAGAATATGGATTACTCAGTTTTGCTAACCCAGGCTCTGATGGGATGATAAAGTCGTTGCGTTTTGCGCAGCATAATATCGATCTGTCAGTATGGGTCCACAAGCACTGGCGGACGCAGAATAAAGTCTGGCCACATATCCGCTTCTACGTTTCTCCCAAATATTGGCGTACAATATGTCACTCACAACGCAAGCTTGATTACCTGCGTGGGGTAGGCTTGCTTGTGCGGGAGTTTATCAACAATAAATTTTGATTCGACCGTTGCATCTTTTATTTGAAACAATTGGTAACATATCAATGATTAAGCCAAAAATTGTATGCGTAGCGGGGGGAGGTAATAACGAAGAATGTATTTTTGATTTTCTTCGTGATTCTTATGTGCCTGCACTATTCCTTGCGTCCATCAACCAGAAGTGTAGGTTTATATACTTCGATGGTGAGCGCCGTGTATCAAAAGAGTTTCCTATTGGTTACGTTCCATCACCTTTGCGACCATTGCTGAATGGTTATCTTATTTTCAGGAAAGTCTTCTCCTGTATCACGCCTCCAATCGATGTTGTGGTTGCTGATTCAATCTACATGTGTACCTGGGCTCTTCGCCTACGCGGCAAAGGCATGATTAAAAAGGTCGTATACTTTTGTGGGGATTGGTTCCCGTGGCATGATACAAGTCTGTCATTCTTGCAGAGACTTTTCAGGAAACATATTTACAAAAGATTGGATATTATTTGTGCGCGAAACGCAGATATGGTGTGGAGTGTGTCTGACCGGTTGAATGCGATACGTGCGGAATATGCTGCTGATTTGCTGAATGCGAACAAGATGCTTAAGTATCCCATGGCTTTTAAAATTCCTAAAAAACGTGGAAATACTGATGGTATACAGATTCTTTATATAGGAATTCCGAGGGAAGACCATTGTCTTGAAATGTTGATAAGGGGTATGTATCAAATTTATTCAAGAACAAAGGCGTCAATCCATCTGGATATCGTTGGCCATAGTGACTATGTGTCGCATCTTAGGGAATATGTACAGAAATACGGGATGGAAAAGATGGTCACATTTCATGGTATGATTTTGCCTGGCCCCGAACTCGATACGATAGTTTCACGTTGTAATATGGGGTTTGCGTTGTACAGGACCGTTGGGACAGAGAATTATTCCTATTATGGTTTTCCGACAAAGATTATTCAGTATTTTTCATTTGGACTCCCGGTTATTGCTTCGGATATTACCGAATTTGCGGGAACAATACGGCAACTAAGTTTAGGGTATATCATACCGGTTGATGAGTCAGCCCTGGTTAATGTCCTAGGACTTGCCATGAATGAATCCATGATCGATTTTCAGGCTAATATTGCAAAGTTTGTCAAAGAACAAAACGAAATGGCTCAAAAAGCCTATAGAGACAGAATTGGCATGTTGATCGATGATGGTTGTACTAAAGCTTGAGGGGTTATGAATTCTTCACAGACAGGTTGTGGAAAAGTTAAAATAAATCTTGGCAGTGGATTTTCAGGCCTGCCTCAATGGTTGAATTATGATAATTCAATTGTTGCACGTTTTTCACGTTTTCCTTTTTTAATTAGAGTATGTGTAAGACTTGGTTTGCTCGTGCCAGGGTACCTGGGCCTAAAGTGGCCTCCTGTTGTATGTCATGATTGTCGTCGGGGAATACCAAAGGGAGATAATGCCGTTGATTGTGTATATACAAGTCATTTCCTGGAGCACCTGTACCGTCATGAAGTTATTGCAATGCTTAAAGAAGCGTATCGTGTTTTAAAGCCAGGAGGGTTGATCAGGGTTGTGGTTCCTGATGGAAAACAGATTGCACAAAAATACCTCTCGACGAGCGACGACTTTGATCCTCCGTTGCCTGATGACTGTTGTATATCGTTTACGCGATGCGACTGGTTCTCTGCTCAATTTCTTCCAGTTGACATGAATATGTCTGTGAAACCGAAATTCAAGAGACGTTTTACCGAATATTTCCTTCGTCATCACAAGTGGATGTATGACTATGAAAGCATGTGTGCGTTGCTGAGGTATGCTGGATTCATAAATATCAATTTGTGTGATTTCCGGAAGGGTGAAATGGATGATGTTGAAAAACTGGATGTACACATGACGGGAAGCCTTCATGTTGAGGCGAGAAAACCTTAGCGTTATTATCAGGAAATAATATGTGGTATTATTTTAAATTGGCCCTGAGTCATCCTTGTAAAATGGTTCAATTGGTTGCAAAAAGAATACTCAGGGGAATGAAGTTTGACTACCATTTTATGCATGGTAGAAGCTTGTTTCCTGAAACTGTAATTGTTTGCCCGAGCATGCGATGCAATTTTCGGTGTGCAATGTGCTATGCCAAGAAAGCTTGCGGTGTTGATGCTTCAATTCAAAAAGAGCTCTCCCTCGAAGAGTATCATGTGTTGATCAATCAAATAGCTGGTTTTTCCTCGATATTGTCCTTTGGCGGCGGTGAACCTCTGATTCGCGATGATGTCAGTGACATGATTCGCTATGCAAAATCAAGGGGATTGATCTGTAACCTCGCGACGAATGGAGGTTTATTGACGGAACGAGTTGCGGAAGATTTGATAAAGGCAGGACTTGATTTTATATCAATATCACTGGATTCGTCTCACCTTGCAGGAGCCAATGAGGATAATGTCGATTCATCATCAGCTGTGACGGGATTAATAAATATGCTAAACGTAAGGGCGAGGATAAGGTCGGCATATCCAAGGGTTAATGTTTCCTGCCACATTGATCTGGAAGATGACTTGCGGGTTCCGAAACGGATTCTTGGCCTGTTTCAAGAATTGAGATGGGATAAACTCTCTTTTTATCCAGTACATTTTTACATGGAGTCTTTGCCGTCTGAACAGAAAGACTTCATAGAACGTTATCAATATTCGGGTGAACCTTTTGGGGTGAAGCTTCCTGATAATTATACGTTTATTTCAAACAAGATAGAACAATATATAGAGTTCCTGGATAATGCGAAAAAGAACAAAAATGTCGATGTATATAAAAATGCTGATCATGCGTTCTATCGAAAATACTTTTCCTCTATGCCCTTTGATGTAAAATATTGCAATTCTCTCTATTCCGGGATGTTGATTGATGCGTATGGCGAAGTGTTCCTTTGTCATAATTATTCGCTTGGCAATGTAAGGACTCAGAGACTGTCGGAAATATGGAACAGTGATAGAGCTGTAAAATTCAGAATTCTAAGAAAGTCGCGCCCTCATCCAATTTGTTTCAGATGTTCGTGAAGAAGGTAAATGAGAAAGCATATTCTAATAATAAATCATAACCAGGAATGGTTTGGCACTTATTGGCGTTGTAAGAATATTGGATCTCAATTAGTGCGATTGGGTTACGATGTGAGTATGATCTGTGCATCAGGTTCAACTTGCGACTTCAAAATAAGGCGTAAATCTGTTGCAAAAGGGTTTACAATAGTTACGCTACCGAGATTTAAATACCATAAATATTTTTCGGGGCAGATATTGCGCCTGTTTCTAACAGCTTTTATTGTTTTATTTGGCCGTTTCGACGTTTGTTATGCTTTTACAGTGGCACAGCCGCAGATTGGAATTCCCGCATGGATTTCAAAGACATTGAGGAGGAAGCCTCTAATCATTGACTGGGATGATATGTGGGGCGGTGGCTTTGCGGATATGCATGGTTCTGCAGTGAGAGCTGTTTTGTCATTCTGTGAGGTATTCTTTCTGAGATATGCTGACAGAATTACATATGTTTCCGAGTCGATAGGAGCCCGAATTGATGCTATCAAGTGCATAACTGCACCCAAGATCAAAGTCATTAATGGAGCAGCGGTGGAATCTGTTCCGGTGATTGAAAAAATAAGTGCACAGCAATCCTTGGGATTGCTGCCTGGACGAAGATACTTTGTGTCGATAGGGAATACATATACCGAGAGTGTAGGGGTAATGTTTAGAGCTTTTGAGATAGTTAAGAAAGAAATAGATGACGTATGTCTTGTGATGGTTGGGGATTGCAATGTGGGGCCGCAGTATAGTTCTTTGCTTGAGAATATCAAGGCGGCTGTCATTTTCGAGGGAGCACAACCGTTTGATCGTGTTCCTTTATACCTTGGTGCCGCCGACTGTTTAATATTGCCCATGGAAAACAATCCAATAGAACATGCACGCTTTCCTATGAGGTTAGGAGATTACCTGTGTGCGCAACGACCAATCGTCTCCAATGCGGTTGGCGAAGTAAAAAGATATCTTGAACGTTATAATGCGGGGTTAACGTCTAATCCGAGTGATGCTTTTGAGTTGGCTGAAAATATGATCAAGGTTCTGAATGACGACGAGCTTTCTGAAAGAATAGCATCTAATGCTCGTAAACTTGCGGAAAATGAAATGAATTGGAACAATATCGGTGAACGAATTGTCGGAGAAGTCTTTCTTGCTCTATGAAAGTATTATTAGCAAATCCTGTCTATCGAAATGAGATTAACGAGAATGAGGAACAATTCTACATTCGCGCTGGCTCGCGCTGGCCTTTTTCTATTGTTAAGCAAAAGTCCAAGAAATCACTGTATATGCCGTTTCCATTTTACCTTGCATACACTGCAGCTTTATTGGAAAGGGAGGGCAATGTCGAAGTGTTCGTGGAGGATAGTATAGCTCTTAATGACGCTGAATCATTGTTTCTGGAGAAAGTATTTGCTCTGCGTCCGGATATCATGCTTTTTGAGACAGCAACTGGCTGTATTAGGCATGATGTCGATATGGCTACCAGAATAAAAGCGCAAATTCCTGAAATAAAAATCTGTATGGCAGGCTTCCATGCAACCGCGTTGCCCAAAGAGACTATTAGTCTTGCTCCTGGTGTGATTGACTTTATTCTGCTTCGAGAATATGAATTTAATTTTTCTGCTCTTGTCCGTGCTTTGCGAGATCAAGTGGATATTTCTTCTATTCCTGGTATTGCATACGTGAAGAACCATGAATTAGTTCTTCAGGAGTCTACTGGAGTCATTGATATCAATATGCTTCCATTTCCGGCCCGTCATTTATTTCCATCGAACAAGATTCCTGATATTGATGTCTATTGGGATTCATTTTGCCAGTACAAACCAGCGGTGCAAATGCACGGTTCCAGAGGATGTCCGTTTAGATGTAATTTTTGTGTTTGGAATCAGGTGATGTACTGTAATGCGGCATATCGTAGCAGGGATGTTGGCCTGATATGCAACGAGATTGAAGAAGTGATTGCTAAGTATGGTGCAAGGGAAATATATTTTGATGATGACACTTTTACAGGGAACAAGAAGCATGTAATGCAGTTTTGTGATGAAATGATTCGCCGAGATTTAAATAAACGTGTTTACTGGTCTGCAATGGCTGATTTTATGATTACAGACGAGGAAATGCTGGTTAAAATGAGAGAGGCAGGATGCATAGGCCTGAAATTCGGAGTGGAAAGTGGAAGCGATGAAGTGTTGAAGCGTATATGCAAGCCCATAAATCGATCAAAACTCGTTGAGAATTGCAGGATAGCCGCTCGGCTTGGACTCAAGACTCATGCCACATTCTGTTTCGGATTGTCAGGAGAGACTCGACAGACCATGGAAGAAACAATGCAGTTAGCTATGTCAATTGACAGTGATACTGCGCAATTCAGTATTGCGACACCTTTTCCCGGGACGGCTTTCTATGACGAATTGAAGAAAGAAGGTCGATTGATGAGCCAGAACTGGGAGGACTATGACGGTAATAACCAGTCTGTAGTCCGTTATTGCGATATGGATCAAAAAGATGTTGTTGCGTTCTACCAGTCGGCCATGAAAAGATGGCTCAGAAGTAAACTTACTAATCCTCGCTGGTTCTTGCGGCAGTTTCGTTTGATTTTAAAAGTTATGCAGGGGCAGGGGATTGCCGGAGTAATAGAGAAAATACGTGTTATGTGGAGATATGTTCTTCAGTCATGATCCTTCTGAAGATTCATGGGCAAGTGTATGCCAAAGAACTTAGCTGATAATGTTGGTGAACAATCCGATAGGCAGGATTTCTGCAATCATGTGGAGTATAAGCCTAGAATATTGATTCTATCACCAACATTTGCTCCGAGCCTCGGTGGGGTTGAAACGCATCTTTCTGATCTCGTTTATGCTCTTGATGGTAACGGCTATAAGCTCTTCCTGTTAACTCACTCGCCTATAGGCGTCGATCGTCTGCCTGCACCTTTATATGAACGTATTGGGAGATGTGCTGAAATCTTCCGGTTCAAGTGGATCAGCGGTGGCGTGTATGACAAGATTGAAAAATATCCTTTCTTGGCATTCTTGTACATGGCCCCATACATGATGATCCGTTCTTTCCTGTGGTTGTTAAAACACTGCGGAGATATTGATATCATTCATGCACAGGGACTCAGTACTGGTTTTATGGGAGTGATTTTCAAGGTATTGTTTAGGAAAAAAATGATACTCAGTACTCATGCCATTTACGAAATGCCTCCACGCTCAATATCGGAAAGAGTGGCAGGCTGGATTGTGCGACATGCAGATGTTGTGATGGCTGTATCAAATTCTTCATTCCTTCAGATGCGTAATTATGGGGTTGCTGAAGATCGATTAAGCCGTCACCGTTATTGGGTTGACCTATACCACTTTCGAAATGCGGGCAAAGAAAAATGTCGGACAATACTTGGGCTGGATGAAAAGTTTATGGTGTTGTTTGTCGGCCGACTCATGCAGAAAAAGGGTACAAGCGTCTTGATTAACGTTGCGAAATTACTGCCTGATGTGAATTTTGTATTTGTTGGTATCGGTGAAGATACTGAGATGCTAGCCGAGGTTTCCAGGCATCATAAGAACATCATTCATGCCGGACCTGTTCCGAATAACGAGTTGACGAAGTACTATAGTGCTGCTGATTTACTCTGTATTCCGTCACAATATGAAGAAGGCCTCGGCCGTGTTGTTATGGAGGCAGTCGCTTGTGGAACACCAGTTGTCGGTGCAAATAAGGGTGGTATACCTGATGCACTGGATGATTCCGTTTCTATTCTTGTCGATCCGACGGTCGAGAACATCAAAACTGCTATTTCTTGGCTTGTTAATAATAAGTCGAGATATCTGGAAATGGTTGCTAATTGCAGGCCATATGCTGAAAGAAATTTTGGTTCCGCAAACCTCGATTTAATCATTAAGCATTACGTTAAATGAATACTCCAATTATTTCTGATAAACCAAGCATAGTTTTTGTCGGGAATTACGACATACCAATGATCGGCCTGAGCGGCGGGTCTCGAATTTTCATGGAATTGGTTCGTCGATGGCAATCAAAGGCCAGATTAAAAGTATGCGCTGATGAGCATACAATAAATGCCATGGTGCGATATGGTATTTCTGGTGTTGAATGCCATGTCATTTCCCCTGCGAGCCAAACGCCTGAGAATATTTTACACAGCCCGATTACCCTTGCAAAGCATGCAATGACTCGAACCGCTATAGCCGTCAATTATTTCCGTAAGAATAATAGTTTAATAGAGGATTGCGATTATGTTTACTCTTTATCGGATTTTTTTCCTGATCTGATCCCGGCATATGATGTTAAGAAAAGATTTAAGAGAATAAAGTGGATTGCGTCATATTTTCTTTTCGCTCCATCTCCATGGGCATCCGAATCCCCATATAAGGGGATTCAAAGGTTCAGGGGATTACTTTACTGGCTTATGCAGCAATATACGCTATCTGTTGTCCGGAGATATGCAGATTATGTTCTTGTTACTTCCGCTCCTGATGTAAGTAGATTTGTATCAGGACGAATAGATTCATCAAGAGTGATTGTTGTTCAGGGAGGGGTTGATGTCTGCCCATCGAAAAAATATTTCTCATCAAATCAGGTCGTTCAGGACAAACAAAAACAATATGATGCATGCTTTTTGGGACGTTTTCATTATCAGAAGGGGGTTCTAGATCTTATTGAAATATGGAAAATCGTTTGTAAGGTCAAACCAGACGCGCAATTGGCGATGATAGGTGTAGGACCTTTGGAGGCAGAGGTGCGACAAAAAATTGATAGTTATGGCCTTACCAAAAACGTTAGATTGTTTGGGTTTCTTGATGGGGAACCAAAATATGAAGTATTCAAGAATAGCAGGCTAATGCTTCATCCTGCTACATATGACAGCGGTGGCATGGCGGCTGCGGAAGGCATGGCGTGGCGGTTGCCAGGTGTTTCGTATGATCTTGATGCATTGAAAACTTATTATCCCAAAGGTATACTTAAAACGAAGATTGGGGACTTGTCGGATTTCGCTGCAAACATATTAAAACTTCTCAACGATCAGGCTCTGTATTCAAAGTTATCTAATGATGCATTTGCGCTGATTGAGGAGAAATGGGATTGGGATAAACGTGCTGATGTAATATTCAAATCCATCTTTAATGATCAGATGGAGCATCGTATTTTATGAATTTCCTTCTTAAAGGTGCGCGGAACATTCTTCACGTAATGTCAAAGTACGGATTGCGAGTAGCGATAAAAGCTTTAATGAATTATCAGGGCGCCTATTTCAGGAAATTACAATTACCTCTTCCTGTTGAAATTCAGATCGAGCCTTCTTCTGTATGTAACTTGCATTGCCGGATGTGCGGACTAAACAAAGGTACGCGGAAAGCTTTCTTAAAACCTGAACAGTTTGAGTATATTTTAGATAAGCTTGGCACGCTGAAGGGAATAAACCTTACGGGAATGGGAGAAGGGCTACTAAATAATGACCTTGAGAAGCTGATTGGCCTGGCCGCTAGAAGAGGGATAGATGTTGGTTTTATTACCAATGGTTTGTTGATGACAGAGGACCGTATTAATTCACTGCTCTCAACATCATTGAGAAGTATTACGATTTCAATTGAAAGTGCTGTGCCTGGAATTTATGAAAAGATCCGCCTGGGGGGCAGCATTGAAAAGTTGCTGGAAAATTTAAGGTTGCTTGATAATGCTGCAATAAGTTCGAACTCGGAAATCTTGATATACCTGAATACGGTTCTGGTCAAGGACTTGCTTGACGATCTGAATAACGTAAGATCGGTTGTTGATCTGGCGTCACGATATCCATCGATTTCCGGTGTAACTTTTCAAAATGTCCATGATGTATTTTCTCAGAATACCGCCTCCTTGTATGATTGTCACGGCGCAACCATCAAAGATATATTCCGCCGAATCAAGTTGTATGCCGAAGAGAATAAGGTGGAGATTTCAATACCACAGCCGTGCATCATGAAGTCTTCATGCTTCTATCCATGGGTATATCCATACATTACGGTTTTTGGTGATGTGCTGCCATGCTGTATTTTACCCCAATTTGGTGCATATAGTGAGATGATACGTGATTACAGCTTTGGAAATATCTTTACTGAAGATATAAATGATATTTGGAACGGGAACCGTGCAATGTCGTTCCGTAGGCAAATGATTACTGACCCGACACCCTTTTGTAAGCGATGTTCAAAATATCTAAATATTCTTTAAGAATAATAATGGGAGATTTATCATGCCGAAGTGTTACAATCTAGCTTTTTACTTATTTGTTATTTTAAATATTATTCTTTCGGGATGTAGTCAAAATGTTCCCATCAAAATGGATCTCGAGTCGTGCTTAAATGATTTAACAAATTATTCTCAGATAGCATATGCCCCCCTTGGAATAGTTAGAATGGAGTCCAGCTATGATCGTTCCGGTGGCAACAACGACGGCCACTCGTTTCAACGTTTCGGGGACGACGGCCGGCCGATAATAGCCGATCTAACAGGTCCCGGATGTGTCAGAAGGTTTTGGTTCACCGGTATGCATCCCGATGCCAAACTATATTTCAGATTTGATGGAGAACAGGCGCCGTCTCTTATTATTACGTGTGGCGACTTGCGGTATGCAAAGAGATTTCCATTTATAATACCATTGGCACATGATCCAAGCGGCGCCGGAATATCCTATGTCCCATTGTTGTTCAAGAAGCGTCTGATTATTACAGCCGAACCATTGCCTGGTCCCTTCTGTTTCTTTTATCAGGTTAATTATGAAACATTCTCGAATAATGTTGGTGTGGAATCATTCAGCATGGAAACAGCCGAGAGACTGCGATGGAAATTTGAGGATATTTCTAATTGTTGGCACAATATTTCAATAAACACATTGCGTATGCGCTCACAGCCGGAGGGGATTACGGGGAAAAGGATTGTTCTGCAACCTATGACAAAGACCGCTGTTTGGGAAGAAAAGGGTCCTGCTATTGTCCATGAACTGGATTTCAATTTACAATTTCCTAAAGAAATATCTGTTAATAACAGAAATCGTCTCCTCAGAGAGTTGGTTCTGCGAATATTTTGGAATAATGCTCAGAGTCCTAGTGTCGAAGTACCTTTTGGTGATTTCTTTTGCAATGGGGTTAGATTGACAACTTATAATTCCATGTATCTTTCCCGGCATTTAAGTTCATTCACATCCAGATTCCCGATGCCTTTTCGGCAACAAATGCGAATAGAAATACATAACGAAAGTAGTATTCCGTTAGAAATGGAGATTGTTGCACGATCTGATAAACTCAAGCACTGGGATACTCGATTGCGGTACTTCCATGCATTTTGGAACCAGAGCCATACTCCTGGCAAACCTCATGATATTATCTCAGTTCAAGGCGCAGGTCATTATGCAGGTACATATCTTACATCTATCGGGATGGACGGTTCATGGAATATTCTCGAAAGCGATGAATCTATGTTTCTGGATGGTGAGGTAATGTCTTCGCTACATGGGACAGGCCTTGAAGATTATTTCAACGGTGGGTGGTATTATAATTATGGGATTTTCCAATCGCCCTTGGCTGCAGTATTGGAAAGATCAGGCATCCGAACAACCCAATACAGGTTCCATCTTCCGGACCCTGTCAATTTTGCAAAGTCCTTTAAGATGAATATCGAGTTTGGTAGTAGTCCTCATGGTAATAATGTATCGCGCGGTTATATGTCGAGCGTTGCATATTATTACATGCAAACTCCTGGTGCTTGTAATGAAACAATGCCGAACGTTTGTGAACGTCATATTCCGCGTGATCCTCTCGAGAAAGATTCTTTCTTCTGTGAATTGTGGGAGAAGGAGCGGTTAGGTTTGTTCTCCGATGCAATTGATTATTGTAAAGAGTATGCTGAGAAATATGCGGGAACTGCTGAGGCAGAAATGATGCAATTAAGGATTATTGCATATCAGGAAAGACTGGGGATTTTGAATACGCGTTCAAAAGAAGTTTATAAAGAATTCGAAAAGACTGCAAATAGCGAAACTGTTCGTAGTCAGGCAAAATTACTGAATTGGTTCAATTCGTCTCTGACAAATGGGTATTTATTGGCTCATATTAATGGCGCTAAAAGAATCTACTATGATGGAAACCTGGTAATGGCTGGGGACGATTTTATAAATGCGAGCGTTATTCCACTTGTTCTTATCCCTGGTACTCATGTTGTATGTGCTGAGGTGACTGGTACACATCGAGATCCTTGGGTTTCCATGTATCTCCGAGGGCATTCAATGGAAATGTGGACCGATAGTACATGGAAGATGTCAGAGGCCGAGACACCAAGTTGGAATGCGGTAAATTTTGACGATTCATCCTGGTCAAACAGTCCTTGCGGCGGGCCACTACCTTGGATGCCTTACTTTCAGTTCAAACCTAATGCATTTATTAATGCTCAGAATCAGAAGCAATTGCTTTATCATCCAATATCCTGGCCGGCAGGTAAGACTATTTATTTTCGGAAACGTTTTGAGGTCAAGTAGAACCAGGAAAGATGCTGGTCATTTCTTTCCCAGTACCAGGATGTGATTGTGGTATAATGGTAATCCCTTTAAGTTGTCAATACCTGTTCCTCCCGCCAAACCGTAGTATACTTTCTTCCACTCAAGAATTATGAATGCATGTTTCTCAACCAACGCCCGTAGTTGCTTTTCTGAATACTCTGTGAGATGCCAATATTCTGGATATTGATCAAATTCTTTGGAGATTCGGGCTGGATATTTTTTAAGTCCCAGAACTAGTAATGGCCAGTTAGTCAGCCGGTTCCGGTTTGGTGTTGCTAATATTAATATTCCTTTTGAAGTCATTACGCGATAAATTTCCTTTAAAAGATTCTCCGGTTGCTCCATATGTTCGACAACATCAAAACACATAACCATGTCTGCAAAACTGTCAGGTAATTCTGAATTAAGGAAGTTTCTTTTATAGAATTTAATTTTCTCATCGTTCTCTCTTAATTCATAACTTATATAGTCTAAACCTATAAGTTCCCTTCCAAATTCATCAAACAGTAAGGTTCGCTCGCCGTTGCCACAGCCAAAATCAACCAATCTTTTGTGATCCTTGTAATCATTGCTTATTCTTCTTAATTCATTATTAATGATTTCATCATGGCGTGCAATCATTGGGGGGGCTCCTATAGTACAACTAAATTATTTTCTCTCGCCTGTTTTTTTGTGAATCTATGAATGGCGGTCTCATCATTAATTATCTCTACTGAGCGTTCTTATATCTCATGGTGGCTGAGTATATCAGGCTACTGGCGATAAATACATTTACGACGAATAAACATGAAATAATTACAGGAATAGTTAACTGCGCTCTGAATAAATAAAGAATTATGACTGTAACCAAGGAGGCCGGCGCCATAAACCACAGAAACTTATATCTGTGTGATGCAATTTCGATGCTGGCGAATACAACAATAACTCCATGGATGCTCATAACGGCGGAATATATCCATACATAGCCGGCATAAGCGGAGAAAGATGTATTCCATAATTTAATAATAATCGGAGCGAGATAATAAAATGTACCCGAGCATGTGATCATTACTGCGAAGCATAACATTATGGTTTGTTTATAATATCTCACCATTGTTTTTCCTTCAGCATGATCCGCAGAAGCAAGGGGGAATACGACAAATGACATGGCATTGATAAAGTAAGCAGGTATAGAGCCAAGTGTTGCGATTGCACCATATCCACCCGAGTCAGGACAGAGAAAATTCCTTACGAATAATTTATCACTATGGAAAAGTGCTACAATACAGGCTTGATATATCATTATTGGTATTAAGGTCTCGCGCATGACAGTCTTCTCGTTTTGATAATCAGCGTGAACATTTCTCTTAAGTTTGTTGAGAGAGAGCGTTAAGATGACAAGAACAACACAGCCACTTATGATTTTTGCAAGAAACGCACCATGCAGACCAAATCCGAAATTAACAACCAGTAGCCTTGATGCGAAGATCAGCACTATTGCCGAGAAAAGAGCATTTAATGCAAGTAAAGTATAATTTCGTTCTCCCTGAAATATAGCCATTGCCATTGGTTGCCACCACATAAGAAGAACGACAAGAAATAATATATATGAATATTGACCAGAAAGATGGAGCCGGTTAATGATAATTGATTGAAAAACAAAGGTTGCGATGAATGCAACTACGCTGCCGGCAAAAGTCATACGTAACAAATCAGCAATCAAAGCGTTCTTCTCTTTTTGCATTCCCATGGCATCCAGGCGACTTATAGATTTGGTGGCCACCATGAAGATTGCTACAGCAGGAATAGAAAACAGTGTGGCTGCAGCGTAGACTGGATCAAGAGCACCATAATCAGCGTTCGGCAGTAAATGCCCCATATAGAATTTATAGAACATGCTGGCTAGGTCGTTAAAGCGGAAGATAATGAAAACAACCAGTGCACCCCATCCAAGCTCGCCAAGTTTACTTTTTACGGCATTAATTATGGATGTCATGGGTTGCATAGGTAAGTGTGGGGGGGCGATTGCCTAATCTCTACTGAAAAAGTATTTGCCAGTAATACATTCACATAACTCCTGTTCCATCAGATTGATCAAGGTTATACGATTAATGATCATCTGGCAAGGATACTCCATTATTATCGAGTTCTCTCGAGTGGTATGGTCTCTGCCTTCCGAAGAGATTCTGCAATAGAAGGAACATCAAGAATTGCTTAGATAACTATTTGCTGCATCCCCTTTAAACAAATAGGAGTTATAATGCAGAAATGTCATAGCAATAGGGATGTGTCACAGAAACTTGCAGTCGGGATTCAGAACATATCTTATTTGCGGAAATCGGCCCATTCAGGCTCATTCTGGAATATCCAACGGTAATAATCTTGTTCTTGCAGTTTGCTCGCAGCAGCTTCGTCTGCGACAACACAGCAATGCTGATGTAATTGAAGCGCTGACGCTGAAATCATTGACGTTATTGGACCCTCAACAGCACGTGCCAGCATGGATGACTTTTCCACTCCAGTGGCCAATAATAAACACTGTTTGGACTCCAGTATTGTACCGACGCCCATTGTGAGCCCTCTCCTTGGCATCATGCTTGGATTTTTGAATAATGGTCCGTTTTGTTTGATAGTAGCGGGAGTAAGTGCCTTTTCTCTAGTACGTGATCGAAGCGCTGATAGGGGCTCGTTGAATCCAATGTGGCCATCTGAACCAATCCCCAGTAACTGTAGATCAATGCCTCCTGTAGCAATAATCAGACGCTCGTAATCTGCACATTCTTTCGCAAGATCGGCTGCCATTCCATTTGGAAGATGAGTATTGCGTATATCAATATTGATCTTATTGAATAAGTTTTTTCTCATGAAAGAATGATACGAGTCTTCATTGTCGGGTTCGAGGCCCACATATTCGTCCAGATTGAAAGTGCAGCACAAAGAAAAATCCAATCCTTCCTCCTTATGCATCTGAGCAAGAATGGCATAAACCTGTTCCATAGTTCGACCGGTTGCAAGACCAAGAACCAGTTTGGGTTTTTCCTTGAGTTTCTTCGCAATGATCTTAGCAACAAAGGTAGTCGCAGTAATCTCGTCTTTTTGGATTATGACTTCCATTAAACACCATATTCTTTCGCATTTGCAGGTGTAGATGCCATGACCTTTACTTTGGGAATTTTCTTTTGAAGCTTTTCCAGCTCTCTGGAACCTTTTGTCAATGGCAGGGCGATCTGTCCACCTTCTATGACGGAACGACAGAGCCCCATCATGATTTCAAACCCCTTGTATGCACTTGAAAAATTGCAAGAATGCACCTTGCTGTCATTATCCAGCCAGTCAGCCATTTCCTGGATATAAGGCGGCATATCGTTGTCATAATTCATACATCCGCCACCTGATGCGATTCCATCCTTTGTAACGGCACGCCAACCCCCACCAGTTAGGACTTCTGCATAACCTTCTGTGCCCTGTACGTTGATCCGGCATTTACGCCACCAGTAGTCCACCTCTGGAACATCAGGCGCTCCCGCCCCACATTCCACAATTCCTCTGACGCCATTGGCAAACTGAACGAATCCACCGATATAATCCGGCGAAGCGTGGACATCCCTGAATTTCCCAACTCCTGCTGCCTGTCCCATAACCCAATCTGCTTCAGCTTCATTGTTATACCACCTGGTATAGTCGATGAGATGACTCATCATATGCATCATCCATCCACTAGCCACGCTGTGGATAGTGTGCACACGCCCAAGGACACCACTATCGATGATTTCCTTGACCTTGCGATAATGTTCTCCATAACGATGCTGATGACTTACAACCACTTTCACGCCACTCCGGTCGAGAATTTTCTTGATTTTAATGGCTTCAACACTTGACATCGCTACAGGTTTTTCAAAGGCAATAAGTTTTGCGCGGCATTTTATTCCCAGCTTTATCAGGTCGAGCCTGATAGAGGGGAGGGTACAAAAGCAGAACACATCCGGTTTCAATGATGAGGTAAGAGCGGACGCGTCAGTATCAACCTGAGGATTTCCCAGTTGTGGAGCCGCAGCATCGACCTTTGCACGGTCTATGTCGCAGATTCCCACGACCTTGAAGCGAGGATTTGCATGAAATGCAGCTGCGTGATGCTTTCCCCGCTTTCCCATACCAATTACAACCACTTTGTAAACGTTACTCATCTCTGACTCCTGATGGAAGACTCTGTCCTTCTATTTCTGTGCTTTGTCCCATTCGATAAGTTTGGCTATGGTGTAATTAACTTCTTCTGAAGTCAGTTCAGGGAACATAGGCAAACTTACACACGTAGCTGCATTCCTTTCGGAGTGTTTCTGTTTTCCGCAAATGCGAGCCTTCTTACCCCACGGAAAGCCTTCCTGCTGATGGATTGCTATCGGATAATGGCATTTTGCGTCAATTCCGTTATCGTTAAGGAATTTGAGCAGCACATCACGTTTCTCCGGCTTTTTAGTCTCGATCACATACAGGTGATAGACATGGCGATAGCCTGGAGTTTCGTATGGCAGTGTAAAATTCTTAACACTTCGCAGACCTTCAGTATATTTAGCGGCCCAAGCCCGTCTTTGGTCAGTCCATTTTGTAATATATTTTAGTTTTGCTGAGAGAATGCCGGCATGAATATCGTCTAGACGACTGTTAAAACCATAGCTGTGACAAGACCGCTTCTCCGAGCCATGATTTCGCATTTTGCGGACTTGTCTATCAATTTCAGAATTATTTGTGACAATAGCCCCGCTGTCTCCAAATGTGCCTAAGTTCTTCTGGATAATGAAACTTGTTGTGACTGCATCGCTTAGTTCACCCTGTTTAAAGTCTCCCCCGTGGCCATCAATTCCCTGCGCATTGTCTTCAATAACGAAAAGCTTGTGTTTGTCGGCAATGGCTCGAATCGCGCGCATATCGGCACATTGACCGTAGAGATGTACGGGGATGATAGCCTTTGTTTTCTTGTTGATGGCCTTTTCTAGCTTGTTTGGATCAATGCACTTTGTCATGGGGTCACAATCGACAAAAACGGCCTTTGCTCCAGCGATCCAGATAGCTTCGGCTGTAGCAAAGAAAGTATTTGTCGTTGTAATACATTCGTCACCAGGACCGACACCTAGAGCCATAAGAACGAGCCATATTGCATCAGTACCGTTACCGACACCTATTGCATATTTAGTACCGCAATAAACTGCCAGTTCCTTCTCAAACCGAGTAAGCATCGGGCCCATAACATACTGACCACTTTCCAGCACTTCGCTGATGTTCTTGTCAATTTCTGCTTTGATATTGTGATATTGTTTTACATGACCGTAGAATGGAACCTGCATTTGTTTCTCCTCATTTGTATTGTTTAATTCAATCATTCAACAAAGATAATTTACAATGATGTTTAGACCTGCCTGCTAAGTACATTTTTTCTCCATGTTATTTATTGTACAATTTGTTTGTGAAGTCTGTCGATCACGTCATTCCTGAATTTGTTAATATACTCTGCAGCATAATCAACAATATCAAGAGTGCTTTTCATTATCAAAGGGCTTAAATCCATGGCGAAAGAGGTCAACTGAACTTTGTCCACGCTATAACCGTCAAAATATGTTGTATTGGCCCGCCAGCGTCCCATTGTGGCCAGATCATACCTCTTACCGCCTGCAATCTGCGAATCATAAGCACCGAGCAGGGCTGCAGCAGTATGATCGGCACCGCTAACATCGAGAATAATCTTTGCATCGTCCGGCATCCAATCGAGACCACGCCATATTTCCACGCCGTACACTTTCTTGGGCCGTTTTTCGTGAGGTAGTTCACGTAGCGCGGTAATCAGTTTTAGAACTACACCTAAATGTGTGTCATGTTTGTCGGCCAGGTTGTGAGTGTAAATGACTGTGGGATTGGCCTGTGACAAGATATTCCTGAAATCGTCAAGGACTGAGGTGTTTTTGGGTGCTCTGATCTCAGAACTGGGGTGCTTCAGCTGAACTGCAGCGGAGAAACGTCCAATCATTGCGGCATTACGCTGTTCTTGCCATCTTACTTCCTGCATCTGTTCATTGCTGTAAGCGGTATATCGACCTGTTCTTGGACTTCCGGCTCCGTCAGTACATGTGACGGCTGTAAACCAGTTTCCAGGTGTGTTCATACATTCCAGGATTCCATGAAATCCGAGTATTTCAATGTCATCCTGATGTGCTCCGAACCCCATATGCGTGCTTCTCGAAAGCGCATTCTCGGTTGTTACACCATCAGGCACAAAAATTTCTGCATTGGAATTGTGTAATTTCATATATCTTTTTTTATCCAGTATTAGTGACTGTTTAAAATTATCAGAATGATTATTTATTGGGAATAGCAGAATTGATTGATAATTTAACAGAAATAACTGACAGGGGAACTAAGTCGGGACCATGGTATTGGATCAATCAGTATTTATGATGTCATGCTATTGCTTTTCGAACCGTATCCGCTAGATAAGACGCGATATGGTTTGTAAGTCGTTTTGTAGGGCCTTCAACCATCACACGGCACAGCATTTGTGTGCCTGAGTAGCGAATTAATACACGTCCTTGCTTCCCAAGCTTTGATTCCGCTCGTGCAATTGCAGCCTTCAGTGAGCTAATAGAATTTATGGGTGGTTTTTGCACTACATCGATGTTGATGAGTTGTTGAGGGGCGACTTTTATAATACGCGCCATTTCAGAAAGCGGTTTTTTACGCCTTTTTACAGCGGCCATGACCTGCAAAGCCGATATGATGCCGTCACCCGTCGTGTGGAGGTTTCTGAATATGATGTGTCCTGATTGTTCTCCGCCCAAGGTGATGTTATTTTTCTGCATCAATTCAAGAACGTTACGGTCACCTACATCAGCCTCTTTGTATTTTATGCCCATTTTGTTAAGGGCGATTCGCAGGCCGATATTGCTCATGGGAGTAATTACTACCATTGGTTTCCCCAAGGTTCCACGCATTTTCATTTTTTCGGCACAAATGGCTATAAGATGGTCGCCTGTCATTTCGGCTCCTTTTTCATCGATGGCGATAAGGCGATCCCCATCGCCATCGAAAGCCAGTCCCGCATCAGCGCGTGTCTTCCTTACAACAATTGAAAGGTCTCTTGTGAACTGAGACCCGCAGTTGTCGTTGATATTCTTTCCGTCAGGCTCGCAGTGAATGGCTCTGACATCTGCACCAAGTTCGGAGAAAATGGTTGGCGCTATCTTGTAAGTTGCACCATTCGCACAATCCACAACGAGTTTCATTCCATCCAACGTAAGGTCAGCAGGAAACGTACTTTTACAAAGTTCAATGTAACGGCCGATAGCATCATCAATCCTATGCGCCTTGCCGATCTTGTCAGCGGTTGGCCTTATATTATTGATTTTACCAGATACTACCAACTCTTCGATTTGTCTCTCGATACTTTCGGAAACTTTGAATCCATCACTGGAGAATATCTTTATGCCATTATCTTGATAGGGATTATGTGAGGCAGAAATCACAATTCCTGCATCTGCTCGCATGCTTCTCGTTGTAAAGGCAATACCGGGCGTGGGCATTGGACCAGTAAGCAGGACATCTACGCCCATCGATATAATCCCTGAAGCGAGTGCATTTTCAAGCATGTAACCGCTAAGACGTGTATCCTTTCCAATAACTATTCGGTGGTGATGTTTGTTGTGATTTCTAAAGACATATGCCGTAGCTCTTCCGACTGCAAGAGCTACTTCCGCGGTCATTGGAGGAGTGTTCGCAACACCCCGAATACCATCAGTTCCGAAAAGTCGTCCCATTTTCGATTCCTTTCTCAGTCAGCTTTTGCGTCATACGAGTAGAAATAAACATACTATGCGGACTGGTTATAGTTCCAGCAAGAATTGCTGATAAGTTCAGGAAATACAGAGTGCCGAAATCGAATCCACCACGGATTGCAGCCACAATGTTCCTGCTGTCTTCGTTTCAGCAGGTAGGTGCTTTATTGTGTCGAGATATGATGCTTTAGAATTCTTGTCTATGGCCTTCATGAAGTTCTTCCTCATGGTCGTAGCGAGACCTGCGTTGGCGTCGTATTCAAGGCGTGAAGACAGCCTTGGCCATTGCTTTGCGAATTTCTTCTGAAGTGCGTATGGTTGATCCGGAAGTTTGTTTGCGAATTTATGTTTTGCAGCCGTAATAGAACGATCCATGTTGTCCGCCAGCTTGCCAAGATGCTTAATACGCTCCTGCAATATTGATTGAAGGACGGTAATGGCACCTTCGTAACAAGCACGGTCGAATGAGTCCTTCATGAGATATAGTCGGCGGAAGTGTTTGTACCAATGATAAAGGGCATGAAGATTGCCAATATAAATAAAGTTGTTTGACAGGGTACGGGAGATGTTTCCATAAATTGTTGAATCATAATGCAAGGCGCCGGAATTACGTGGCCCTGTTCCAAAAAGCAGCATATTTGCCTCAAGATTATCTTTTCTACAGATTGTGCCGGCAGCTATAACTGTTCCGTATTCAATTCTGGAGGGACCGACCAAGCCTCCCTGTCCACCAAGGAAAATGGGTCTTTGATTTATCATTACGCCTCGAGGTACATCGCCGATAAGGGATGCAGTAGCCTTGTCTTGGTTTGGTGTATAATTAAAGTGAATATAAGATGACCCAACCTCGCTGTGATTCTTTCTATCAGTGCCTCCTGCCATCAGGCAATCACAGAAATTGATAAGGCTTCCGAGAGTAACGTATGGCATCAGTATCGTTTGTTTCAATCCAACTGAATGTGCACAAGAGACCTGTTCTTCCAGTAGAGTACCCTCTCTCACGTGTGCGCATGAGCCGAAAGACATGTTTGCCATCATCACTGCCCTTGTAAACGATCCTCCTTTAAGAGTAACGTTAGCCGCCAGTTGACAGTCCGCAATAGTGACTGGTCCTTCTTCTCCGATGACAGTCCCAGGTCCAATCGATGTTGTCTTTCCTTTGATACGGCATCCTGCATGAATGGTAATATCTGGTGAAATACGAGTCAGGTCAACAGATGAATCTATATCAACAGAATAAGGACTGTGTATTACAGCTCCGTTTTGTATGAGTTTTTGGACTTGTTCGGGAAGGTGTATCATTCGACGGTTACTGATTTTGCAAGGTTTCTTGGTTGATCAATAGGGCATCCTCGGATTCTGGCAATATGGTATGCAAGCAATTGTTCTGCGATTGTGACCGGAATAGGTGTAAGGAATTCATCGCATGGAGGAATGAATATAACATCATCACACAGGCTCCTAACGTCGTTGTCTCCTTCTGTTGCAATTGCAATTACTGGCGCATTTCGTGCCTTGCATTCCTGTATGTTACCCATGGTTTTTATCTTCGCAGGGACATTTGGTACAAGCGCGACAACAGGTACATTCTTTTCAAGCAATGCGATAGGGCCGTGTTTCAGTTCTGAAGCATGGTAACCCTCTGCATGTATATATGATATTTCTTTCAGTTTCAAAGCGCCTTCGAGTGCTGCCGGGTACATGTAACCTCGCCCAATGTAGAAGAAATCACGTGAGCCCGCGTACTTCTCTGCTATCTTGATAATTATTGATTCTTGGGCAATAACCTGTTCCGCAATCTTTGGCATTACTGACAGCTGATGAATCATTTCACGACCAGCATTGACAGACAGACGGCGAGTTCTGGCAAAAGCTATCGCGAGCATGGCCAGCACGGAAACTTGGCTCGTAAATGCTTTCGTAGAAGCTACCCCGATTTCAGGACCGGCATGCAAATACACCCCACATCCTGCTTCACGCGCTATTGTGGATCCAACGACATTGCAGATCCCGAGTACGGTCGCTCCTTTCTGGTGAGCTTCGCGTACTGCAGCGAGCGTATCTGCGGTTTCACCCGACTGGCTGATAGCAACAAGGCATGTATCACGTTGAATGATGGGGTTACGGTCGCGGAATTCTGCAGCCTGTTGAATTTCTGAAGACATTCCCGCAATATCTTCAAAATAATATTTTCCAACCATACCTGCGTGGTAGGATGTTCCACAGGCTGCTATGGCAATGCGGTCGATCCGTGCCATTTCGCGAGGATCCATCTGCATACCACTTAATTTCGCCGTGCCTTCTGCCTCCATGAGTCGCCCGCGAATAGCATTCGCGATTGTGAGAGGTTGTTCGTGAATTTCCTTCAACATGAAATGTTCGTAACCACCTTTTTCGATGTCACGAATATCCCAGTCAATATGTGTCATTTCGCGTGAGACAGGAATATTCTTTACAGATGAAATGTCGATATTGCTTGCCGTTGCCGTAATGATGTCTCCATCATTCAGAAAAATGACCTGCTTGGTGTAATTGATAATAGCGCTGATATCTGAAGCGATTATAGTTTCTCCATCACAAATACCAACTGCAATTGGGCTACCCTTCCGAGCCGCAACAATTGTATCTGGATGCTTGGATGATATGACTGCTATACCGTAAGTCCCCTCTAATCTTTCCATCGTTGCTGCCACGGCCCCTTTGAGGTTACCCTCGTAGCATTGCTCGATGAGGTGCGCGATTACTTCGGAATCTGTGTCGCTTTTGAACGTATATCCCTGTTTAATAAGTCTAGACTTAAGATCAGCGTAGTTCTCTATTATTCCATTGTGAACTATTGCAAATTCACCACTTCGGCTGAGGTGGGGGTGCGCGTTGACTTGATTCGGCACACCATGTGTTGCCCATCGCGTGTGACCTATTCCTAGGGTGAAAGTCCTGTTATCTTTGACCGGAAGAGCCTTACTTATTGCTGTTTCGAGATCAGAAATCTTTCCCGGAGTTTTAACAAGGACTAACTTCTCGTTATTCTTGAGGCAAAGAGCGATTCCTGCAGAATCGTAACCTCTGTACTCCAGTCGGTGCAACCCCGAAACAATAATGTTAATAGAATTCCGTGGCCCCACATATCCTACGATTCCGCACATAAATTTGTCCTTTGTTTCGGATTTGTTTAAACTAACCACATTGCAAAAACAAGTGATTTCTCATTTAGAAGCTTTTGCAAAGAGGAGCAGTCATGGAATCTGTTTATAGATTTGCAAAATGCTTCGGTCGAAAATTGTGCTTTGGACGATATGTCATATTTGCTGTGACAATCTGACACAATAAATCAAATACACAATTTTACCATAAGGAAAATAAAAACGAAATCAAGCAGTAGCAAAGGCGTATTTATTGAGTCGATTAGCCGGAATTGCTTTTGGTATAAAGAATGCTAAGATTTTAAATGTAAAAGTTATTTACGCATAAAGGAGACATTTTATGAAAGCTATGTATAATTTTGGACAGTTGGGTACGATTACTTTGTTTATTTTATGTTTTCTGAACGCTAATATTGTAAAGAGTGCATCTTCATCAGATGTTGTGCATCCTCAAAAAGCTTCTCCTGGTTTCTCAGAGACAGCGAAAAAAGCAATTCCGGCTGTTGTATTTCTCAAGGTAGAAAAATCAATCAATTTACGTATGGGTTCTCCGAATGGTTATAATTTCAATAATCCATATGACTATTTTGGTGACGAGCTTTTAGAACGATTTTTTGGAGGTGGAATGCGTAATAGACGTCCTATGCCTAAGGAATTCAAACAGCAGGGGCAGGGATCGGGTTTTTTGATCTCAAAGGATGGTTTCATACTTACAAATAACCATGTAGTCGGTGATGCCGACAAGATAACTGTTCGACTTCATGATGGCCGTGAGTTTGCGGCGAAAAAAATTGGTTCTGATCCCAAGACGGAAGTTGCGGTCATAAAAATTGAGGGCGAGAACTTTCCATACTTAAAAATGGGGGACTCGGCGGCTTTGGAGATAGGTGAATGGGTCATTGCTGTAGGAAATCCATTTGGGCTTAGTGAGACACTAACTGTAGGTGTAGTAAGTGCAAAAGGACGAAGCGGAATGGGGATAGCCGATTATGAAGATTTTATTCAGACAGATGCAGCTATAAATCCGGGTAATTCTGGAGGGCCATTACTCAATATTGACGCTGAAGTCGTAGGCATCAATACAGCTATTTACAGCCAAAACGGAGGTTCCATGGGTATAGGGTTCGCGATACCTATCAACATGGCAAAGAATATAAAAGATCAAATTGTTAAATCTGGAAAGGTCATAAGGAGCTATATTGGCGTATATCCTCAAGAAATAACATCAGACATGGCAGATGCTCTTGGAATTAAAGATCACCAGGGAATTATAATTTCCAATGTGATGAAGGGCTCTCCAGCTGAAAAGGCGGGAATTAAACATGGTGATATCATAGTCAAATTAAACGGACAAGATGTTAAAAGTCCAGTAGAGTTTCGAAACGAAGTTTCATCAAAAGCACCCGGTACAAAGCTAAACGTGACAATCTCAAGAGATGGAAAGGAAGAGAAGTTCTCTATTACAACCGCAGAATTACAGGATGACTCCGTTGCCGGCGCTGGAGTTTTGACATTCCCTGAAGGGGAAAAGAGCATTGAAAAGCTTGGCATCAACGTTAAAAACCTGTCGAAAGAATTAGCAGAGAGATTCGAGATCGATCTCGAGTATGGTGTTGTGATCGTCGAAGTTGATCCTGACAGTGATGCGGCAAGGGCTGGAATCCAAGCAGGTCACGTCATTACTGGCGTCAATACCAAATCGGTATCAAATGTTACTGAATTCAAGAAAGCCTTAGAGTCAGCTAAAAAACGTGTCTTACTACGCATAACGGATGGCCGAATGCACTATTTCGTTCCCTTGAAAATTGATTAGCAGGGTTGCGTACATCGTGCGGCCTATTATAATTTGAAGAGGTTATTTTTTATGCCCATATATGAATTTCAGGCAATTGATGAAGATAAAAGTTGTGAATACTGCAAATCAGGGTTCGAATTGCTGATGAAGTTTTCAGATCCTCATTTAGTTATATGTCCAAAATGCGGTAATCAGATCGGAAAGAAAGTATCTGTAACCTCGGTTGGTTCATCAAAAAGTGGCTTCGATGCCCGTGCTAAAGCTGCCGGATTTCATAAACTCAAAAAGCTTGGCAAAGGCGAGTACGAGAAAAAGTACTGAATATACCCTAAATATACCAAAGTGGCGGAGAGGGTGGGATTTGAACCCACGGTGCCCTTTAGGAGCACACAGCATTTCCAGTGCTGCGCCTTAGGCCACTCGGCCACCTCTCCATGAATGTAATTTTGAAACCATAGAATATACCATTAGTTTCAATCTGTTCCAGATTTTAATTTGAATTCCTGTCCTTATAGATTGACTTTCTGTTGACATGAAATACTATAACTGGTTTGGAGCACTAATGCTTAACAATAATCATTAATAGCCTTAATTAGTATTTCTGGAGATTAAATGCATTCCATAATCAATCAGATGATTCAATTGCAAGAGTTGACGTTAATCAGACACGAGCAGAAGATTGCACGGGGAGGGGAGAGGCTCGAAGAACTGGATGCATCAATAAAGGCAATGGCGACAGGACTTGTTAGTGAGCACCGTATTATGTTCGAGAAGCTCCAGAAAAAAGATTTCAATGTGATTGTTCCAATTTCTGATGGAATTTGTTCTGTGTGCGGTTTGAAGCTGCCTATCAGTCTCGTTCAGGCTGTAAGGCTTGCCAAGGCTATTCACAATTGTCCTAATTGTGCGCGAATTCTCTATTATCCGGAATCTGCTCCTCGTCATGTCCGCGGAACACCGCGACGGAGCGAGCCCAGAAAACCAGGAATCCAGCGTTTTTCAGCACAATCACTGATGGTGCCAAGCCTTGAATCGACCGATGTCGAAGGTGCTATTAGGGAACTTGCCTATAAAATGGAGGCTGAAGGATTCGTCGATAAGGCTGACAAGCTCGTAGAGCGTGCTTTAAAACGTGAGGCAGTTGTTAGCACCGCGGTTGATCACGGGATTGCGTTTCCTCATGTAAGGGGTATAGAAGGAGGCAGTCTTACTCTTTCTTTAGGTATCAGCAAAAAAGGGATAAAGTTTACCGCCAATGGTGATGATGAGAAGAGCCTGACTAAAATGGTTTTTTTTCTCGTAATACCAACAGCGGCAAGTGCCTTTTACCTGAAACTGCTGGCTGGCCTTACTGAATCGTTTATTAAGCCTGAAGTACGCAAGGCAATCATGGCCGAGAAGGATCAGGAAGGTCTCTGGAAGGCCTTGATCAAGGCTACGCGATTGACCGTAAAATAGGTTGTTAACCTTTCTTTAGCAGTTTAACAAAGCGTGCGATTCGGATTATGGCTTCTTTGATATCATCCATATTTGTGGCATATGAACAACGCAGGAATCCTTCCCCGCTTTGCCCAAAAGCGGTTCCTGGAACACAAGCCACGTTTTCTTTATCAAGAAGCTTTAGTGAAAAGTCTTTTGACGTCATGCCATAATCACCGATGTAAGGAAAAGCATAAAATGCACCTTTGGGAATGTGACAAGGCAACCCCATATCGTTTAGTGAGCTGCAGATAAAGTTTCGCCTTTTCCTGTATTCCGAACACATTTCGATTATATCTGAATCTCCATTTTTCAGGGCTTCTATTGCTGCCTTCTGGCTAAGAATAGGCGCACACATCATTATATACTGGTGTATTTTCATCATGGCATCTGTGAGAGGGGCTGGGGCGCAGGCAAAGCCCACACGGAAGCCTGTCATTGCCCAAGTTTTTGAGAATCCATTGAGAAATATAGTTCGTTCTCTCATTCCCGGCAGGGATGCAATGCAAACCCGTTCGCCTTCGTAAGTCAACTCGGAATAAATTTCATCAGTTATTACCAATAGATCATTTTTAATGACAATGTCTGCGATGTCTTCAACGTCCTTACGTTCCAGAACTGCCCCAGTTGGATTGTTTGGAAAATTCAGGATAATAGCCTTTGTTCTGTTTGTTATTTTTTTCTTCAGCATATCAGGCTTAAGCTTAAAAGAGTCTTCACGTTTGGTTATTACTGGTACAGGTTTTCCGTGGGCCATAATAATAACAGGCGCATACGACACGAAACACGGTTCGTGATAAATGATTTCATCACCAGGTTCGGTAATTGCACGTATGGCAAGATCCATGGCTTCGCTTACACCAACTGTAACAAGAACCTCGGAAGTTGGATCGTATTCTACATGGAATGACTTCGTTATGTATTTTGAAAGTAGCAGTCGTAGTTCAAGTAGTCCGAGGTTTGCCGTGTACGCAGTGGCTCCTCGGTCCAACGCAAATATTGAGGCTTCACGAATATGCCACGGTGTAACAAAATCAGGTTCGCCAATACTCAAACTGATTATGTCTTTCCTTGTACTGACAATATCAAAGAAATCGCGGATACCTGACTTTGGAATGCCCTGCAAGTGTGATGCAATAAAATTACGGTGAAACTTTGAGCCTTTCATCTTCTTTTTCCGTTTCCATTAGGACCCCCTGGTCCTTGTAAGTTTTTAACATAAAATGTGTTGATGTGGATAACACGCCTTCTATTGTCGCCAGTTTCTCGCTTACAAACAATGCTACGTCTTTCAGGTGCGCTCCGGTTACAAATACCAGAAGATCGTATCCTCCTGACATCAGGGAAAGCGACTCAACTTCCGGGAATTTGCCAAGACGTGCGGCAATACGATCAAATCCCCCTTCACGTTCAGGTGTGATCTTAACCTCAATTACTGCGCGAACGGTATTCAGATCCAATTGATCCTTGTTAACTATAGCCTGATAACCACGAATTATACCTTTTTTCTCATATTCGGCTATCTTAGCCTTAACTTCTTTCTCGGTAAGACCTAACATTTTTGCAATGTTAGACGGCGATTCCAGTGCATTTTTCCTCAGGAGTTTAAGTAATTCATCCATTTTCATCTCCTTAATTTACAACTTTCGTGTGTTGTTATAACATCAACTTTTACTTAAAGGCCACAAAAAAGCGTATATATGGAAACTTGATGGGCTGTTAGTTAAAGGAATCATAATGAGTCTTGATAATATAAGGATCGTTCTTGTTAACCCGATTTACGGTGGAAATGTCGGCTCAACATGTCGCGCAATGGCTAACATGGGGATCTCTGATTTGGCTTTGGTTAAGCCTCTTAATTTGAATATGGAAGAAGCACGGAAAATGGCGTGTCATGCAGTCCATATCCTGGAATCCAAGACAGAATATGCAAACTTGGCGGAGGCCATTGCTAATTGCGGCGCAGTAATGGGGACTACTGCCAGAGATGGACTCTATCGTCAGCATGCCAAAACACCTCGTGCATGGGCTCAAAAAGCTGTTGATGTGGCAAAAACAGGCAAAGTGGCTATAGTTTTTGGACGAGAAGACAATGGATTGTCCAATGAAGATCTCGCCCTGTGCACACAGATCATCCAGATTCCTACCACGCTCGACTTCAAATCATTGAACATTGCTCAGGCAGTACTTATATGTTGTTATGAAATTTTCCTGGCATTCGGGACGTATGAGCCGATCATGGAGATGTCGCCTGAAGCACCTTCAGATGCGAGGGAACGAATGTTCGCGATGTGGCGCGACACTCTTCTGCGGATTGGTTTTATGAAAGAAGACAAGGCGGATCACATGATGCAAGGTGTACGCCGAATTCTTTCGCGGGGTACTCTGACCATGGATGATATCAAAATTCTTATGGGCATAGCCAAACAGGCAGCATGGGCTGCTGGATCAAGAGAAAGAAGTGAAAATGTAGATACCTCCGAAATGTGATTTTGCCATTTGGCTATTTTACAAGACTGGTATATAATTTTTTTAACTGAGAATGGGTGTTAATTTGATATGGCGGGAATTTCTACATCGTATTTGACTGATATCTTGAAGAGAACGGGTCTGTTTACCGATGAACAGATTGAAACGCTACTTGTAACCATCCGTGGCGGCGAAGCGAATATTACAGATATAGTTGTAAAGGAAGGATTTGCGGAGGAGGAACCTTTTCTTCAAGCAATAGGGAAAGTTATTAATATTCCTTTTCTTCGTCTTGGTGCAACCGACATTCCTTCTGACGTTCTGGAGCGGTTGCCTACTAAAGCTGTTTTTCAGTATAATGTCATTCCATTGTCCCTTGACAGGGGAATGCTCATTGTTGCTACCAATGATCCACTTAATCCGGGTTTAATGGATGTTTTACGTCTTGCTGCGGGAACTCGGATTAGGCTCAATCTAAGTACTTCAGCTGATATTGTCAAAACTGCAAAAAAGTTTTATGGGGTAGGTGCAGAAACTGTAGATAAAATGATGCAGGATGATCGTTTCGAACTCGCACCTGATGAAGCTTTGGGCAAAGTGGATCTCGGGGACCTTGATCAGGAAGCTTCGATAGTAAAGTTTGTTAACCAGATAATTTGGGAGGCGTGTCAGCAGGGAGCCACGGACATTCATCTTGAACCGATGGAAAAAAAACTTCGCATACGGTACAGAGTTGACGGCGTCTTGCATGAAACTCCTGTTCCTGCACAGTTAAACCGTTTTCAAGCGGCCATTATTTCCCGTATAAAGGTCATGGCAAACCTCGACATAGCAGAAAAACGCCTTCCGATGGATGGCAGGATTGGCCTTCGCGTCCAAGGGCAAGATGTCGATATACGTGTCTCGACCATGCCTACAGTGTATGGGGAGAGTGTAAGCTTGCGTCTCCTTCAAAGGGGTGGGGCTTTCATACAACTTAAAGAGCTTGGCATGAATGATCGTGACGCCAAGCTGATCAGGAAGATAATAGAGAGGCCTAACGGCATTATACTTGTGACTGGTCCCACAGGTTCAGGTAAGTCGACATCACTGTATGCATACCTTCATGAAATCAATACGATCGATCAGCGTATTCTTACCGCAGAAGAGCCTATTGAGTATGAAATGCCTGGAATTAATCAGGTGCTTGTCAGGCCAGAAATCGGACTTACTTTTGGACGCACTCTGCGTTCATTTCTAAGACAGGATCCCGACATCATAATGGTCGGAGAAATACGTGATCTTGAAACCGCCGAAATTTCAATTCAGGCAGCCTTAACAGGTCATCTTGTTTTCAGCACCTTGCATACCAATGATGCTGCAGGGGCATTTACCCGTTTACTGGATATGGGCGTTGAGTCGTTTCTGCTTGCTTCAGCCGTGGAAACAGTGGTTGCCCAGCGTCTGGTAAGGAAATTGTGTGAGAACTGTAGGAAAGTCGTCTTCCCAGAAACAACCTTTCTTGAAGAAGTTAAATTTCCCATATCCAGATTAAACGGGAATATCATCTATGCCCCTGGTACATGTGAGAAATGCAGGATGACAGGATTCAAGGGGAGAAGAGGTATTTTCGAGGTGCTGGAGGTCACGGAAGCTATAAGGTCTCTTGTTATTCAGCGAGCCCCGATGAATGTAATAAAACAGAAGGCAATATCAGAGGGGATGTGTACTTTGAGGGATGATGGTTGGAATAAAGTCCTGGATGGAATTACGACGATTGAGGAAGTGTTAAGAGCTTCGGAAGAGAATGATTGAGGTTTATGATCTGCGTTTGACAGACTGTATTCATGTCTGGTTTCTAATATGGCTATTTTCGTATATACTGCTCGTACAAAAAAGGGCGACAAGATTGAGGGCACAATAGAAGCAAACGAGAAACGTTCGGCCCTTTTGGCTATTGAAAAGCTCGGACATATTCCAATATCAGTAGTCGAACGGGGGGCTGCTGCCGCAGCTAAAAATCCTGATGCCGTGGAACATTTTTCCTGGCACGGCAGAACCAATAAAATGAGGCCCAGAGAGGTGCTTATATTCACAACGGAACTAAGCGACCTTCTGGCTTCCGGAATGACTCTGGGAAACGCTCTTAATGCCCTTGCAAACAGAAAGACGGGCAGACCATCTGATAAAATAGTTGTCGGTCTTCGCGATGAGATTCTACAGGGTACAAGTCTTTCAGATGCTATGGCTAAACACCCTGCGACTTTTTCCAAGTTGTATGTCAGCATGATCAAGGCAGGTGAGGCCAGTGGTGCATTGGACGAGGTATTGAGCCGACTGGTTGAGCATTATGAGCGTGTTCAGGATGTAAAAGAAAAAGTAGTAATGGCGATGGTATACCCGGCAATTGTTATAGCCTTGGGAATTCTTACATTAATCTTTTCCATGGTTTTTGTTGTTCCGAAATTCCAGGCAGTTTTCCAGCAACTGGGGCAGACCCTGCCTTTACCAACAAGAATTCTGATTGGAACGAGTAATATTATCGGAAAATATGGCTGGCTTATGATTGCGACCGGCACTTTTTTGTGTGTGATGGCGGCAAGGGGATTAAAGACTGAGCGTGGGCGGTTATGGTGGGACGGTTTTGTCCTGAAAGTTCCTCTTGTGAGGGGGATAGTAGCATCTGCGATTTATTCAAACTTTGCCCGAACTCTTGGCACACTGCTTACTAACGGAGTCCCAGTTCTTCAGGCTCTTGGTATTGTTGAACAAACGGTTGGAAATCTTGTTATCGGAGGGGAAATAAGAAAAGCCAAGGACAGGGTGACTGACGGAACTACAATATCCGGACCGCTTGCCGCAGGCAAGATTTTCCCTCCGCTAATGACTGATATGCTGGCTATAGGGGAACAGACAGGAGATATGGTGGGATCACTTACACACATAGCATCTCGTTACGAAACAGAACTTAATAGAAATGTGAAGATATTTACAACAGCACTTGAACCAATCCTGATCGTTTTTGTTGCTGCCATGGTCGGTTTTGTGGCTGTAAGTATTTTAATGGCGGTATTCAATTTGACGAACGGACTGAATGTATGATGAAAGGAGAGTTGGTATGAGGAAGAGTGCACAAATAAATTCAAAAAACAGAAGGTTATGCCGTGCAGGTTTCACGCTGGTTGAAGTTCTTCTTGTTGTAGTTATCCTCGGGATTCTTGCCAGCGTTGTTGTGGTAAGCGTGGGAGGGAAACAAAAGGGTGCCATGATCAAGGCGACACGCGCAAGCATTTCCGCCATTTGCACTGCTATTGACTTATACGAGGTAGATACAGGGAAATATCCATCATCCCTGCAGTCGCTCATAAGCAGTGCAGGAGAACCGAACTGGAATGGACCATATCTTAAAGGTGGTATGCCGGTTGATGCATGGGGAACCTCCTTCTCTTATACGCCCAAGGGGGATAATAACTACGAGGTGAGATCTGGTGGGCCAGACAAGCAGGTGGGATCAGAAGATGATATTACAAGCTTCACAAATGATGGAACCTGATCAATTAATTCTGATCGTCGATTTCTCGATGGCTTGTCAGCCTACATGAAAATGCGAGAAAAACGCATAGTGGGTGGTTTTACTCTTGTGGAAGTGCTGCTTGTGATGGCAATCGTAGGCATTATGGCGGCTGTCACTGTCCCTGTTTTCGTGAAATCCATGCGTGGCAACAGGCTACGGACTGCGTCGCGTACAGTTGTGATGATGGGGAAGTACGCAAGGACAATGTCTTTGTTAAAACAGAAAGAACATGCGCTTGTGTTTGATATAAATACCTCCAAGCTTCTTCTTGTGCCAGCTGCAGATGTCTTGGTTGTAAATGATCCGGTAAATCCTGATGGTAGTATTGTAAAAGTATCGTCGACCGCTCCTAATCAGGAATCTGGTCTTGATACAGATACAAATATGGTTCCAGGCACATCGACTACCGGGGGTGTTCCCGAATTTACAAGAAAACTTGATGGTGTCGGGTTCGCCTATGTTGAGTCATCAAAGGGTAGTCAGCAAACCAAGGGTTCTTGCATGGTTGTTTATCGAAGCAATGGGACATGTTCTCCGTACAGCGTGAAAATAGCAGATGAAAGAGGGGCTTTCACTATTATTAGTGTCGATGCTTTGGGTTCTGCCAAAACAGAGGGAAGCCAGTGAACAACCAATTATGTCTCAAAAAACATTCCCAGGCAGGAATGACTTTGATTGAAGTCTTTATCGCTGTTGTTATCCTAAGTACAGGGCTTGTTGTTCTGCTGACTGCAGCTTCGCGTTGCCTCGCTGTTATGAAATCTGCCAAAAATTATCAGACTGCGCAGTGGACTTTGAACAAAGGCGACCTTGATTATCCTATTGTGCCTACAAACGACGTTAAACAGCTTGAAGTCTCTCCCGTTGAATATCCTGGAGGGTTTACATTCTCTCGTGTTGTTGAAGATGATGAAGACAAGGATACTCTTTACGTAATGCGGACCAAAGTATCTTGGTCAGATCACAGCCATGAAATGAGTGAAGAAGTAGTGCGTTATGTTCTTGAATTACCAAAACAGCCGTAAAACTATGAAGAATATCCGGGGATTTACACTTCTGGAGCTGATGCTTGCAGTCACGATACTTGGTGCCGTAACGACTGTGACTTATCTCGTTTTTTCCACAGTAATAACGGCATGGAAGAAAGGAATGACTCTTAGTGACGATTTACACCACGGAGATTTTGTTATTGAACAGCTTGTTATGGGATTACGATCTGCCTATTGCCCTGAAGTTCGTGGTGGATCGATTCAATACGGGTTATGGACCAAAGATGAGGGGGGCGGCGAATCTGCGAGTGACAGTATCTGCTGGGTAAAAGTCGGTTCAGCCCTTGTAGGGAGTGATTGCCCTTTTGCAGGTAGTCCTCACAGGATTAAATTCTCTGTTGAACGGGACGAGAATGGCATCCAAGGTGTTGCAATCAGAGCATGGAGACTCCAAGGACAGATACTTGACAAAGATGAAGACTTTGATCCAGATCAGATATTACCAACATTTCTGCCAAGTAAGATTATAGGATTTAATTGCAGAACAGCTTGGCAGAAGGTCAACGATCAGATTGACTGGCTGGATGACTGGGAGGAGACAAACAGGATACCAACTCTTGTCGAATTGACGTTTTATCTCGAACCACTGCATGACGGTGAAAGTCCAGTGGAGTTGAAAAGAGCTGTAGGAATACCGGCAGCACCTCTATCCTGGCAGTAATTGATTGTTATAGCCAAAGATGATCACAAATAGTCAGATTGATCTTCAAAAGAAGAATTATAACAAAGGCTCGGCCCTTATAGTCGTAATTTGGGTCATTGGGCTTCTTGGCTTACTGGTTAGTGCATTTGCGTTTGATGCTCATCTTGAGGCGCGGATTACCTCTTATTACCGTTGCCGTACAAAAGCCGAATATCTGGCTAAATCAGGAATAGAACTGGCAGAACTACTTATGTATAAAAGTCTGAATGCCAAGAATATTCCTGAGGGCGATGTTCAGCAATCTGAATGGTGGTACCAGTATTCAAAAAGATTAGCACAGGGGTTGCCAATACGGGGATTAGAACAACCTTTGGGTGCCGGCACTATAACGCTCGATATTGTCCCGGAACCCGCAAGACGAAATGTTAACCTTCTTAAGGAAGATGACTGGGAACGATTGCTTGATGTCGGAGGCATTCCTCAGGAAATGTGGGGAGAGCTAATTGCCGCATTCCTTGATTGGATCGATGGTGATGATACACCTCGTTTTAATGGTGCAGAAACTGATGACTATTATGCTCAGCTTGAACCTCCGTACAGGGTTAAGAATGGTCCTCTTGATACTGTTGGCGAGCTTCTGCTTGTAAAAGGGTTCACAAAAGCGATATTATCGGGGGGCTTGATTGGAACAAACGATGCCAATCAGGAAGCATTCACAGTCGATGGTATCGATGATATCCTGACAACTTATGGGGATGGAAAAGTAAATGTAAATGCCGCGTCCCAAAGGGTTTTGATGACGCTGCCAAATGTGGATGAAATATTTGCTGGAGCAATTATTGAGGAACGCGAGGGAATATCTGATTCTGAAGGTAAGAAGGAAGATAGTTCATATAGAGATGTAAATGATCTTTTTGCAAGAATCCCAGGTCTTGATCCGGCTGTGCGAAATTATGTATCGACGGATTCCGGGATTTTCAGAATTATATCTATAGGCAATGTGCGCGGAGTAAAGCGAAATGTTTGGTGTATTGTCAGGTATGCGAATAAACAGATGGTCATCCTGCAGTGGAGAGAAGAAGAATAGATGGATCTCCTGATTGGCAAAATATTATGTCTAGGGAAATTATAACCGGGTTAAAGATAACTAACAACAGTTTGGAATGGACTTCCCTGGAAAAGATCAAGGATGGCTTTAAAACTGTTGATTCAGGAAAAGCTGATCTAGAAAGCCATATTGCTGCAGAGGGAGAGGACGTTAAGGTCTCGGATCAGGGATTGACGGCTCTTATTTCGAAAAACAAAAAATATTTCCAGGGGACAGTCACCCTTGGCTTGTCATCTGAGCAGATCCTACTTCGTGTTATTAAGCTTCCTGCTGTTCCGGATGATGAATTGAGGGGAATGGTTGACCTTCAAATCGACAAACTTTCTCCGTTTCCAGTTGAGAACATGGTGGTTTCATATGAAATACTTGAAAAGGGCAAAGATTTTTATCATGTGCTCGTAGCTGCGATTAAAAATGATGTTGTCGATCAGCTTGGTAAATTACTCGCCAATGCGGACATATTCCCGTCAAGAGTTGATGCTGATGTTCTCGGCTGGGCAAAGTTGCTGAAAGAATCAAACATGGTGACGGAAGCAGGCCGGCAAATAGTTATATTGCTCGCCGAAGTAGTGCCTGAAATAATTGTTTTTCAGGATGGGTTGCCAATAGTGTTTCGTTCTTTAAGTGGTCAGGGGCCGTTGAGTGACGATGAATTCGCCTCTGAAATAGCAGGGGAAACGGCCAGTACCATTATGTCGCTCGAGCTGGAGCATGGAGTAAGTAAGTCATGCTCATTATCAGTCTGGCATCATGATGCCCTTCCTGAAAAACTGGAAGAGAACCTGCGACAGGCATGTCCTTACGAGTTATCAATCCGGTCTATTACAGAGCTTCCGCCCGTTTCTGGAGGTTTTGCGCGGAGGAGTGCTGAAGGAGGGCAGTTACTTGATCTGACACCTCTTTCCTGGCGCGTAACTGGTGGTGAAAAACTTTTTAAACAGAGAGTGATGATTGCTGCGGGGGGGATAATTGGAGCATGGGCACTCAGCATAATTATCTTCCTCGGCGGCCTATTTTATCAACAGAACAAGCTTGAAGTTTTACAGGCAGAGTTTGAGATAACACAAAAACCTGCTAAAGAAGTCATGGATATGCGAAGGCGGGTTAACATAGTCAAGAGATACAGCGACAGAACTTACTCTGTCTTGGAATGCCTCCGAGAGGTTGTTGGAATCCTACCAGAAGGTATTGATCTTACATCTTTTGAATACAAGCGTGCTTCGGGGCCGCCTACAGTTACGATAAACGCTTTGGCCACAGCCGTTGATTCCGTCTACGAATTTAAGAACGGGTTGGATGGATCCAAATTATTTCTAAAAGGTACATTGAAAGGACCCATTACTCAGAAAGATAAACAGGCGTTCCAGATTGATATGAAATTACCGGTGGGTGGAGAAGAATGAGGCTGTCACAAAGAGAGCTAATACTGGCAATGGCAACCGGTGCTGTGGTGCTTTTTGGCTTATCGGTTATATTGTCCAAATCCAAGATTGAGGAGTGGAAAGAGATAGTCAAAAAACAGGAAGAGCTGTCTGCCCAGATCCAAAGGAATCGTGAAATAATAAACAGCAGGGAAATATGGGAGAAAAAGCTCAATGAACTTCAAAAAGCCCTGCCTGAGTATCCTGTAGACAAAAAAATGGATGTTCAATGGCTTTCAGCCATGGACCAATTGGCAACCAAGCATGGCGTTAAAATTCTCAAACGCCAGGCGGGAGAGGAAAAGGTTGTAGGGGATGTCTACGAATTGCCGATTGAGTGTAAGGAGTGGGAGGGAAACCTTAATGCTATCATTCATTTCCTCTTTGATTTGCAAAGCCAAGGTGCTATGCTTGATATAAGGCAACTACAGGTGAAACCCAAGGCGGGTGATGTGCTGAGAGGATATTTTTCGCTTTACTGTGCATATGCAAAACAGAAAAAAAATAACGGTGAGAAAAAACGTGCAAAATAGCAGAAGAAACCTGAATTTAAGCTTCTTCTGTGGAATGATCGCATTGTTTTGGATAATACTGCTTGCTCCTGCTCAGGTGGTCCCTCCGGGTGTACCCATACCGAATACAGCCATTCCAGCGCGGACACCAGCGATTCCTGCTATAGCCAAGTCAGCCACCACTAACCAGACTGCTCCGCAGTTGAAATATGAGGAAGCCAAACTCGAAATGATACTAAAGGATTATAGCGAGGCAACCAAAAGAACACTTCTTCTTGATCCCAAATTGCCGGCGCCTGCGAAAGGAATAACGCTTCGTAACGAAGGCGAGTTGACAATGGATGAATATCTGCAGGCCATTGAAACTGTACTGGCAATGAATGGTATTGGCTTGGTCAAAGTTGGCGATAAATTCCTCAAGGTTGTTCCGATTGATTCTGTAAGACAGGAGGGAATGGGGATAAGGGATTTTGATGAGAGTACAACATTAAAGGATACCGATGAACTTGTAAGCCAGATGATACAATTGAAAAATATCGATGTTGCAGAAGCATCAAAATTAATTGACACACTAAAATTCCATCATCCATACGGGAAGATTCATGCATTTGAGCGGACTAACTGTATTCTTCTAACCGATACAGGCGCAAATGTAAGCAGAATTCTTGATGTACTTAAATATGTTGATCAGCCTATCGAATCACGGGAAGAGCCGAAAGTTGTTGCAATAAGGCATGCAAAAGCTTCTCTGATCAAACAGAAACTTGAAGAAATAATTCAGGAATCTCAGAAAGATCAGTCCACGATACCACGAACAAAGGATCGTGGATCGCCTGGGGTTGTAACAGGAACCCCCTCAACTCCGACCTATACGCCACCCATTGCTCCACCCGGAGTTATACGACCCACAGTTGCTGCAGGTAAAACTGATGCAGTGGCATCTACGGCAGAGTCTGTCCTCGCAAGAATAATGGATGAGGCTGAGAGAGGTATTATACGCGGTAAGGTGAAAATAGTCGCTGATGATCGAACGAACGTCCTTATTATTATTACCAGGCCTGAAAACATGCAGTTTTTTGATAAAATCGTAAAAGTTTTGGATGTGCCGACAGAACCTGATGTTATGGTTAAAGTTATGAGGTTGGAATTCGCGGACGCAGAGCAAGTTGCAACAATGCTGAATACGTTGATAGGTGCTCAACAACAGCAGAAAGAATCTGGAAAGCCAGGTGTTGCAGGGAAGGTCGATGCAGCAACGGGAAAAGAGACTAGAAGTGCTGCACTTGATGAGTTCGCCAAACAGCAGAGTGAAGCTCTTTCACGTGTTGCCGGAGGTGAGGGGCTTAAATCAAAAATGGGCGAATTATCTGCTCAAAATATCAAGATTCTGGCGGACAAAAGAATCAATTCGCTGATTATTATGGCCAGCCGTCTGGACATGGGAACTATCGAGGAAATTATCAAAGAAATGGATATGTCTGTTTCACAGGTGTTGATAGAAGTTCTAATCCTTGATGTGAACTTGAGTAATGAAATTCAGACCGGCATTGACTGGATTCAGCGGTCATTGGTTGCTTACAACCAGAACAGTGATGGATCAAGGAAGCCATTAGTTGGTTTTGCCGGTGGTGGTGGTGGTGGTGGGCAGACAGCGAGTCTGTCTGATCTTACAAAACCTTTTTCCCCTGGTGCTGGGTTAACGTATTACCTGACATATTACGGGCTTAATGCCGACATTGTTGCAAGGATGAGTGCAAAGGATGGGAGGTCCAGGGTTCTTTCATCTCCAATAATATTAACTACAGACAACAAAAAAGCCACCCTTGATGTGACTACCGAAAAATATTTCTACAAGGGGCAGAATTACGTCTCGACTGGTATAGGAAGTTATAATCCTGTTGATAATGTTGATATGAAATCAGTTGGTATTAAGCTTTCCGTTACCCCGCATATCAATCTCAAGCGTAACGTGTATATGGATATATCTCAGGAAATATCAAATGCTGACAATAAACAGGCGATTGGTAAAGATGGGGTTTTATGGCCTGTAATGCAGCAGAACAAGTTTGAGGCTTCGGTTTCCGTAAGGAGTGGAATGACTATAGTTCTGGGAGGCCTCGCGAATGAAAATAAATCTATCAATCATTCCAAGATACCAGTTCTTGGCGATCTTCCGCTGCTTGGTTTGTTGTTTGGATCTAGTGAGAAAAATAAAACACGGCACGAAATACTTGTTTTCCTTACACCATATGTGATGGATTCACCGGACGAGATCGAGGCTGATGCGCTCAGAAGGCAGGCCGCACTCGGTACTGACGGCAACTGGAGCAGGGGGTGGTCCAATAGCAACATGGGGCAACCTACAAAAGAAGAAATCCGCGAGGAGGAGAAAAGGGAAAGAGAGCTGGAAAAGAATGCAAGATCTGCTGTTAAGAAGCTTGAGTCTGAAGCCAAAAACAGGAAAAAGATGGCTGATGTCCAATCTCCGGATATCGAAAATATGTCAGAGGTGGAGAAGATTCCGGTCAATCCCACCCTAAATGTAAGTGGAAATACAATACCTGGCATGCCTATGACTTCAAATCTTGATCCAGCAATAGCTGACTTCATTAAGAGAAATGACAAAAAGTTTGAGAAAAATCTCAAACAAATTGATATGAGGATACAAAAAGAAATTCTCGACAAAAAAATTGAAAATAATCCATGAATATGTGGTTGACAGGGTGTGCGACTTTCATTACTGTTCGCGCTTATTTCATAATCTGGGGCAATTAATTAGTGAAAACATCTATACCGAAAATTACAGAAAAAGATCGTGCCTGGCTGCTTATTGATGCGTCAAACAAGCCGTTGGGAAGAGTGGCCGTAAAAATAGCTAATGCGCTTAGGGGTAAGGGGAAACCTATTTTTGCACCTCAGGTCGACAACGGCGATTATGTCGTGGTCCTGAATGCTAACAAGGTAAAGCTTACCGGCAAAAAGGAAGACCAGAAGATCTACCAGCGATATAGCGGTTACAGAAGTGGTCAACAGAGGTTGGCTGCGAATGTAATAAGAGAAAGACATCCTGACCGCCTAATAGTTCAGGCAGTAAAGCGGATGCTACCCAAGAATCATACGAGCAGAAAAGTAATTACAAGGCTCAAGGTTTATGCCGGGGATAAACACCCCCATCTGGCGCAGAACCCTAAGAATGCCGATTAACTGTGCCGCTTTTTTGCGGCAGGGAGTAGAAGTAGTGGAAAGCAAAACAGAATATTGTGCAACAGGTCGCAGGAAGAATGCAGTGTGCAGGGTCAGGCTGGTTCAGGGATCTGGCAAATGGAATATAGATGGCCGAAATCTGAAGGACTATTTTCACGCAGAGGCATTGCTTCATTATATTGAACAACCAATAAAACTCACCAATATGGGTGATAAGTACGATGTTATTGCGAACCTTTCAGGTGGTGGAATTTCTGGACAGGCTGGAGCCCTTCGTCATGCTCTGGCTCGTGCGTTGTCATCTTCAGATAAATCGCTTCGCGAGGTTCTGAAGAGTAGTGGCTGCTTGACTAGGGATTCGCGTATGAAAGAGCGTAAAAAACCGGGTAGACCTGGTGCCAGAAAGAGATTCCAGTTCTCTAAGAGATAGTTTTGCAGATATATTTATATTGAGTCTTCAGGATCAGGTGATTCTGCAATCAATGAGCAGAAAACTCCTGACCGGCGGTATAGCCCGCGACTCTGGGTATGTTTAGTGCCCGGACTGATATGGTGAAAGTCCATAGCCGACAGTAAAGTCTGGATGGGAGAAGACATTGAGGCCATGCTTTTAAGAGTATGCCCGGGAGTCTTCTCCCGGGCATTTTTTTTGGAGTGAAAAATATGTTAGACCCCGTATCGACTGTTATCAAAGCCATAAAGCAGGGACATATGGTAATTATCACCGATGATGAGAAAAGAGAGAACGAGGGTGATCTAGTCATGGCGGCAGAAAGGGTTTCAGCCAGGGCTATCAATTTCATGACAAAATTTGGCAGAGGACTCGTCTGTGTAGCTTTAACGGCTCAACGCTTGCAACATTTGGGTTTGAAGCGTATGGCATTAAAGGGAACTGGTGATGCATTCCGCACGGCATTCATGGAATCTGTAGATGCATCTCACGGAATCACAACAGGAATAAGTGCTCATGACAGGGCAATGACAATACGTCGTCTGGTCGATGCAAAAAGTAGGAGTGATGATTTTGTCAGTCCTGGACATACTTTCCCTCTTGAGGCGATGGCTGGAGGTGTTTTACGACGCGCTGGACATACTGAGGCTGCCGTTGATCTGTCGAGGCTGGCAGGGTTCAAGCCGGCTGGGGTTATATGTGAAATTTTAAATGAAGATGGGACAATGGCCAGACTTCCTAATCTTGTCGTTTTTGCTAAAAAACACAACATCAAGATGACTTCCATCGCCGATCTTATTGCCTATCGTGGTAAAACAGAGAATCTTGTTACACTTGAAAGGGAAGTGGCTTTTCCAACAAAACATGGGACATTTAAACTTAAACTTTTCAAGTCTATTGTCGATGGTGAACACCATGTTGCATTGGTAATGGGCGATATTTTAAAGGCGCGATCACCTCTTGTCAGGGTACACAGTCAATGTCTCACGGGTGATGTTTTAGGATCTTTGCGTTGTGATTGTGGATCCCAACTTGACCATGCCATGAAAATGATACAGCAAGAGGGGGTGGGCGTCGTACTGTACATGATGCAGGAGGGCAGGGGTATTGGTTTGGCTAACAAAATCCACGCGTATGAGCTTCAAGATATGGGGCTTGATACAGTTGAAGCCAATGAAAAACTTGGTTTTGACGCTGATTTGAGAGACTATGGCGTCGGTGCGCAGATATTATGTGCGCTTGGTTTAAAGAAAATACGTTTGATGACCAACAACCCAAGAAAGATTGTCGGTCTTGAAGGGTATTGCCTTAAAATTGTTGAACGTATTCCCATAATCTGTCCGGCGAATAAATACAGTGAAAGATATCTTAGAACAAAGAAAGAGAAGTTGGGTCATATTCTGTAAAAGGAGGTCGATCATGAATATAAAAGAGGTGTCAGGTAATCTAGTTGCAAAAGGGTTAAAGATTGGAATCATTGTAAGCCGTTTTAATGACTTTTTGAGCAAACAGTTGTTGAGTGGTGCTCTGGATTGTTTCGTAAGACATGGAGGTTCCGACAAGGATATAACAGTAGTCTGGGTTCCTGGTGCCAATGAAACTCCTTTAGCCGCACATAAAATGGCAAAAACAGGGAAGATGGATGCTTTAGTTGTCATTGGTGCAGTAATTCAGGGAGCCACGCCTCATGCCGATCTAATCAATAGTCAGGTTTCAAGATCTGTTGCCAAAGTAGCAATGGATAACAATATCCCTGTAATTAATGGAGTTGTCTGTGCCAGTAACCTAGAGCAGGCAATTGAAAGGTGCGGAACAAAGGCAGGGAATAAAGGGTGGCATGCAGTGGAAGCTGCCATTGAAATGGCAAACTTGTATAAAGAAATGGCAATATAGCCCATGGCAACAAGACGAGAAGCTAGAGAATGGTGTACGCAGATGTTGTTTCAATTGGATCTGAATCCAACTGAAAATATTAATAATGCAGTTACACGGTTTTGGGTGGACAAGCAACCAGACTCTGCCATGAAAGAGTTTGCGGAGAAGTTGCTGTGTGGTGTTCGGAACAACCTTATAGAGATTGATAACACTATACAGAAATACGCAGATAACTGGCATATGGATCGCATGGCTGCCGTAGATAGAAATGTAATGCGTATGGCAGTATATGAGATGCTGTTTTGCAAAGATATTCCTCCGATAGTTTCAATTAACGAAGCTGTTGATATTGCCAAGTATTTCGGAAGCAAAGAGTCAGGCAGGTTTGTAAATGGCATACTGGACCGCATTCGTAAAGATATTGACAGGCCCGCACGTAGTAAAGATGAATAATACCTTAAAATTGGAGTTTAGCCGTGAATACAAAAGAACGGCAGGATTTGCATGTTCACTTCATGATGCAAGCCATTGAACTGGCTAGAAGAGGGATTGGTTTGACCAAGCCTAATCCTCCTGTTGCTGCTCTTATTGTCTCGGAAGGAAAGATCATTGGAAAAGGATTGCACAAGCGGGCTGGCGGACCTCATGCCGAAATATTTGCCTTACGTTCAGCTGGTAGATTTGCCAAGGGTGCTGTTCTTTATGTCACGCTCGAACCGTGCAGCACTCATGGCAGGACCGGGCCCTGTACACAGGCCATCATTCAGAGCAAAGTGAAAACGGTTGTAATTGCTGCCCGCGATCCAAATCCACTCCACAACGGAAGAGGTATCCAGATACTTAGGAAAGCGGGTATTAATGTTATCGAAGGCGTGTGCAGACAACATGGCGCGGATTTAATTAAGCCCTTTGAGAAGTGGATCAGCTGTGGACATCCCTTCCTTACCCTTAAGCTTGCTATGTCCATAGATGGTAAAATAGCTGACTCAAAAGGGTCCTCCCGATGGATATCTTCTGAAAAATCACGAAAGGCTGTCATGAATCTGCGCAAAGGTGTGGATGCCATACTTGTTGGTGCTGGCACTGCCCGTACTGACAATCCTTCACTTCTTTGTGCGCGAAAGGAGAAGCCTTTCCGTGTCGTTGTCGATTCCAGAGGGATTCTTCCTGTTTGCGCCAAACTGTTGAATGACCCTTATGTAGCGAGAACTGTTATTGCAACAACGGCAAGGTGTGCGGATAAAAAATTTAATCAATATCTTCAAAAAGGTGCCATTGTTTGGAGGTTGCCGTGTACGAAGAGTGGCCTTGTATCTCTTGATCATCTATTTGCAGAATTAGGCAGACTGGGGGTTTTGCATGTCTTGTGTGAAGGAGGAGGGGCATTGGCTTATTCGTTGATTGCCCAGAAACAGGTTGATGAATATTTATTTTTTGTGGCGCCATTGATTATCGGAGGATCTGCATCCGTACCTGCTATTGCTGGACAAGGATGGTTGCTGAAGTCTGCGCCACGACTTATTTTTAAAGGATACGAACAGAGTGGTGCCGATATAATGATTAGGGCAGTCCCTTGCCGATAAAGGAAAATATGTTTACAGGACTCATAGAAAAGGTCGGGGCTTTAAAAAGCCGACAAAAGATCGGTGCAGGTATTACCTTGTGTATTGAACATAAACCATGGATCTGTCCTCTGGAAATGGGCGAAAGCGTAGCGATAAATGGTATATGTTTCACTGTTACGGGGCAAACAGCAACATCGTTTACTTGCGATGCGCTTGACGAAACACTTTCTAAAACAAACCTTAATTATAAGACTATCGGCTCGCTGGTTAATCTTGAGAGATCTCTTCGTGTCGGCGATCGTATTGGTGGGCACATTGTTTCAGGTCATGTGGATGGGATTGCAACTGTCTCTGCAATTAAGGCTATAGGAAGAGATAAAGTACTGAGATTTACGTGTGACGAAAACCTTATCGGAGGCATGGTTCTTAAAGGGTCTGTCGCATGTGATGGTGTTAGTCTTACTATTTCATCCCTCGAGGATTCTTTTTTTGAGGTAAACATCATTCCGTTTACATGGAATATGACTGCGTGGTCGGTCTTGGATCAAGGCGCGAAAATAAATATAGAGACCGATATAATCGGGAAGTATGTGATGAGACACTTGCGAAACAGGACAGATAAGGTTGATCTTAATTATGATCGCCTTGCTAGTGCCGGTTTTGTTAATTAGTAAATCTAAAGTGGTCAAGACTACATTGACATGATGCTCGCTGTAATATATATAACGTTATGAACATTATTGGGGAATTAGAAGTGAATGTAATAGAATCATTATTAGTCGTTCAGAAGCACGATTGCTCTATCCGGGAACTTGAGAAAGAACTGCGCGATGTTCCGAAACGAAAGAAAGATGAACAACAACGCCTGAAAGAACACAAGGAAGCTCTTGCGAAGGCTGAAGAGGGCCTTAAAGCTAAGCTGGCCGAAACCAAGAAGTTCGAAATTGAAAGTGATTCCCGTAAAGAAAAGATATCCAAACTGAAGACTCAGCAGCTTGAAGTAAAGACCAATAAGGAATATTCAACAATTCAGAGCGAAATAAAAACTATTCAGGATAGTATTTCCAAGCTTGAAGACGAACAGTTGCTGGTCATGGAAGAGGTTGAAAAAGCCAGGGCTGAAGTACAGCAGAAACAAAATGCACTTTCCGAGGAAGAGAAGGCTGTTCTGCAAGATGTCGGGTTCCTTGCTCAGAGGCTTTCAGCAATTGGACAGGAATTAGCAAAGATCAAGGAAATTAGAACTGCCGAGGCCAAGGGTGTTGATAGCAAGTGGCTGGCTCAGTATGATCGAATTTTTTCCAGGAAAGATAAGGGCCTTGTTCAGATAGAGGAAGGAGTATGCGGCGGTTGTCACATGGCGCTCCCTCCTGCAGTTATCCATAGGGCCAAAAGAATGGATAACAATATGGTTATTTGCGATTTCTGCGGAAGGCTGCTATACTAGGTTATCGATTGGCAGAGGCGATTGGTCGCTCCGGCAATTTATTGTCGGGGAGGAAAGTCCAGACTCCGCAGGGCAGGGTGTCCCGATGTTCGGGAAATCTTTCATGAAAATGAAAGATATGGAAAGTGCCACAGAAAATATACCGCCCCGATTCTCGGGGTAAGGGTGAAATGGCGGTGTAAGAGACCACCGGGTTGACAGAAATGAAAACCGCATGGTAAACCCCGCCCGGAGCAAGATCAAATAGGAGACTGCTTGAGGTGGCCCGCTTCAATCGTGATCGAAAGATCATGATGCAGTTTCGGGTAGATCGCTAAGATGAATGACCAATCCCGTTTTACGGGAAACAGAATCTGGCTTATGTCCTCTGTCTATCGATATTATATTCTAAAGCGATGCGCATGGGCGGCAATCATTATTACCGCTTTAATGGTCATGTCGCTCGTCAGGGTATATTATTTATTTCCGCAAATACCGCTTCCTGAACTATTTAAAACCAAACTAATAAGCTATTCGCCTTCATCTGTGAATAGAATTGTTGATTGGTCAGTTTTCATGAGTCGGGATGGCAGTCAGCATTTAACTCCTAGCGGATCAATGTCAGTCCGTTTTCGTCTGGCTGGAACTTTTTTTGAATTTAATTCCGTGAAAGCTGATGTCTCTGATATACGAAGAGCTATTATCGATGATATTAGAACGGGGAAACAGACTATTGTCGTCGAGGGAGAACGATTGGATGATACGTTAATTGTGAAAATATTTAAAGACCATGTCATCATACGGACGGGGGCTGGCAGCGAGGAACCGCTCTGGCTGACTTTTTCTGGGTTCAGTACATTGGGCGTACCTTCTGCGGGTACAAACAAAGCTACTACCGTTGCAGATCCGTTTGCAGGTCTGGATAAGTTCGGTGGTAAGCAGACCTCGGAAAATAAGTGGTTATTTAGCAGGGAAAGGCTTTTAGAGTATTACAGGGAGCTCAGGGATGAGCCTGAACGCCTCGTGAAGGTATTTGATTCACTTAAGCCTGTTTACGTACAGGGGGCAAACCGAATAACTGGATATAGGGTCGGTGTAGAGGGCGAGGCTGATTTCTTTAAATCAGTGGGGCTCTCGGAGGGAGACATTGTGCGAAGCGTAAATTCCATGCAAATGACGAGCCGGAATCGTGCTGAGTATTTTATAAGTGAATTTGTTGCTGACCGAGCTAATGCTTTTGTTATTGAAATTGAAAGAGCTGGAAAAGCCGAGAAGTTTGTCTATCAAGTCAGATAGTGGAATTAGCGATCGATCTTACCGGCAGAGTAAAGTTATCTTTGTATAGAAAAAACCATTTTCACCGAAAATATCCCAAATGTAGTGGTAATAGATCACAGATAGTAGACATAAGATATATTATGCGACATAGGTTGTAATGGCTTGGAAACCGTAGGTTTTGTATAATCAGGATTGAGCTTTATGTTTTTTATTAATTAATGCGGCCCCATCTTTGCGAGTAAGGCCAATATACAAGTACTGCAGGTCCAATAGTGTTCTTTTCCGGAACCGCCCCCCAGTAACGTCCATCACGGCTATTCCCGGTATTATCGCCAAGAACAAAGAAATCCGCCGGTCCGAGTTTTCGAACTTCGTTAGACGAAGATATAAAATTAGCCGTACCAGCATAGGAATAAGGTATCGTATACCCCGAATAACCTGGAGCTTGTTGTGAGATTCTCCTTATACCTTCGGGTTCATTAACGATTTTACCATTAATGAGAATATTGGGTGGATTTATGGAAATAGACTCATTTGGGAGCCCGATTAGTCGTTTTATATAGTGCGTATTCTCTGGAAGTGATTGAATATTTTTCGTGAGAAAAACCATCACTTGCCCTCTTTTTGGTCTAGAAAAGTTCCATCTTACTTTGTCAACAAAAACATGATCACCTGTGGTTACTTTGCCGGACCAGAGAATTGCGCCTTTTTTCATCAGTGTTCCCGGGAATACTCTTGGTCTTGCACCTCTGGGTATTTTGTACCGAACATTCCCGACATACACATACATCGATGTTTCGTCCGGTGTTGTTTCTGCACGGTCTCCCAAAACACCGTCTTCACGTATACGTATCTCCATGTACCATTCTCCAAAAACAATCCACTTCAAATATTTAAGGGGAACTTGGTCCATGATGGTTGGGTTTGTATGGGCATCCGAGTGAATACCGTTCAAAGTCGGTTCCATAGAACCTGTCGGGATTTTGAAAGGCTGTATAAAGTATGTCCGAAATCCCATGGCAACGACGACAGCTACGATCAGAATCTCGAAATTCTCAGCTAATGCTGTTGGCCTGCCGGATGGGATAACCTTGTTTAGAAATGCAAAAAGAGATTCACTTGCATTCTCGACGGCGACAGGATCCCTGCCCCTGATGGCCTCTTTCAACGTTTCTTCTGATTCGATTAACTTTTTTAAGTCAGTCTCACGCATCAGATCTTCTCTGATATTACGAAGATGCTGCGATTGCTTCAAAATGTCTTCTGCTAACTTGTTAGCTTTTCTTCTTCTGAAAAAAGTTTTCATTGTGAGCCCATTTTCAGGACCGAAACAAACGCTTTCTGTGGCACATTAACAGTCCCAAACTGTTTCATGCGCTTCTTGCCTTCTTTTTGTTTTTCCAGTACCTTACGTTTACGAGTTACATCTCCACCGTAAAGCTTGGCAAGAACATCTTTTCGGAATGGTTTAATGGTTTCTCTGGCTATGATTGTCTTGTTCAACGCCGCCTGTACCGGCAACGAGAACTGATGAGGAGGTATTGTCTCCTTCAACGCCTTACACATCTGTCTGCCTTTATAAATCGCCTTATCACGGTGCACCATACAGGAAAAGGCATCCACGACTTCGCTGTTAAGCAGGATATCCATTTTGACTATATCGCTGGATTGGTACCCCGCAAGCTCATAGTCCATTGAAGCATAACCACGGCTGATGCTCTTAAGCGTGTCATGGAAGTCGGTCAGAATCTCATTAAGTGGTATCGAACATGTAAGCATAACACGCTTGGTATCGATTGAGTCCGTTTTTACAATCTCACCCCGCCGGTCCATAATGAGCTTCATCAGGTCACCTATTAGTTCATTCTGGCAAATAACAAAAGAGCGAATCATTGGTTCTTCAATATGGTCAATTCGCGTCCAGTCCGGTAAGTGAATAGGATTGTCGACATCAAGAACGGTACCGTCTCGCTGATACACTTTATATATGACGCTCGGATACGTACTGATGATGTCCATGTCAAATTCCCGGTGCAATCTTTCCTGAACAATTTCCATATGAAGAAGGCCTAGGAATCCACACCTGAAACCAAATCCAAGTGCACTGGAAGATTCGGGATGATAAGTGAGGGATGAATCATTAAGGCGAAGCTTGTCCAACGCCTGTCTAAACTTTTCAAAATCTTCACTAACCACCGGATAGAGGCCTGCAAAAACCATGGGCCTTACCTCCTTGAATCCAGGGAGCGGTTCGGTTGCAGGGGTGGATAACATTGTAATTGTATCGCCAATCTTGATGTCAGAGGGATCTTTAAGTGTGCCGATCAGATAACCAACCTGCCCTGCGCCAAGTTCATCGACAGGCTTTGGTTTTGGATGAAATATTCCAACTTCCTTGAGTTCTGTTTGAAGGCCATTGCCCATAAACATTATCTTGTCGCCGGACTTAAGCTGCCCTTCAAAAACGCGGACATACGTGACGACGCCTCTAAATGCGTCGTAAACAGAGTCGAAAACAAGCGCCCGTGTACTTTTGGCCGATTCAGCTTGTTTAGGCGGAGGTATCCTCTTCACGACGGCTTCCAAGAGTTCCTCAACACCCAAGCCGGTCTTGGCGCTAACATAAAAACCATCATCCATACTGATCGCAAGTATATCTTCAATCTGCTTGGCTGTTTCTTTCACATTTGCAGCAGGCATATCAATTTTGTTTACAACTGGGATAATTTCCAGTCCGCGTTCACTTGCTAAATGAGTATTGGCGACAGTTTGGGCCTCCACCCCCTGCCCTGCATCAACAACAAGAATAGCGCCTTCACATGCCGCCATGCTCCGCGAAACCTCATATGAAAAATCAACATGTCCCGGGGTGTCAATAAGATTCAACTCGTATGTTAATCCATCTTTGGCTGTGTATTTCATTGTAACCGGATGAGACTTGATTGTAATACCACGTTCTCTTTCCAAATCCATAGCATCCAGCACCTGTTCCCTCATTACCCTGTCTTCGATAGTGTGGGTAAGCTGCAACAGACGATCTGCCAGCGTTGATTTTCCATGGTCAACGTGTGCGATAATGGAGAAATTTCTAATCAGGTGAAGAGGCGTGGTCATAAACTGCATAATTCCTTACACAAAAAGCTTTTCTGCGGCTCGCTGGCGCATTTGGTATATGCCGTCACGCATATCCTTCAATGCATACAGGGATGTGCCAGCTACAAGAAGGTTTGCACCCTGTTCTGCGCAAAGCACAGCGGTATCAGAATTGATTCCTCCATCCACCATTATATCAAGGTTCTTGCCTGCAGCTTTCGCCCGCTCTCTTATTACATGGATCTTAGGAAGAACATCAGCAATGAATGACTGCCCCCCATACCCTGGATGGACAGTCATACATAAAACCTCGTCCACTTGATCAATAACCGGAAAGATCATTTTAGCTGGAGTTTCCGGATTCAGCGTAATTCCCGATCTCATACCAAGATCACTGATGAGATCTAAAGTTTCAGGTACATCGCATTCAGCCTCGATATGTATTGAAAGTGAATCTGCACCCGCATCCCGGAATCTTTTTACATATTGATCCGGATTGCTGAGCATCAGATGAACACTCAGCGGGATTTTAATACATTTTTTGCACATTTGGACAACATTAGGGCCAAAACTGATATTAGGAACGAAATGCCCATCCATTATGTCGATATGCAATGCATCAGCTCCGCATTCCTCAGCCCGACGGGCTGCCGCTTCGAGATTTCCGATATCCGCAGCCAACAATGATGGAAGTATTTGAATCTTCATAGGCGTGGGATAATGCCAAATCAATAGTCGACACGCCAGAGAAAAAGACCTTCAGGATGTGCCGTCGGAACCTTTGCTGTTCGCAGTTTTGAGTAAAGAATTGACAGTGCGTCATCCGGGGAAAGGGCACCCTCCCCCACCCTTATAAGAAAACCTGCAAGGCTTCTCACCATTTTATATAGAAAACCCTCACTTTTGGCCGCAATAATGATCTCAGAGCCACGTTTTGTAACTGTCAATTTCATCAAATTCCTTACTTTGCCGTCAATTTCTTTTCTGGTATTGGCGGTGAAGGAGGCAAAGTCATGCCTACCTCTCAGGTGAACAGCGGCTTTTCGCATTGCGGCTATATCCAGTTTCTTTCTGACGTGAGTGCGATATTTTCGCAAAAAAGGTGGCACTATCTCGGCGTTCCATATGAAATATCGATATTCTTTAGAAACCGCACTGCGCCTGGCATGGAAAGATGAATACACGATGTCGATTTTCATAACTCGGATATCCGCAGGCAGGATGGCATTCAACGCTTTCTTTAAGACCCCTGTTTTAAATGGCTTTTCCAAATCAAAATGTGCCACTTGCCTTCTTGCATGAACACCCTGATCAGTTCGTCCGCTGCCATGAATCTTAACCTTCTCGTTTGTTAATTGCTCGATAGCCTTTTCAAGTTGTTCCTGTACAGTCATGTTATCAGGTTGTATCTGCCAGCCTGCATATTCACTGCCATCATACGCGATGGATATTTTATATCTTTTCGTCATAAAACGTGTCATTCTGTATGTTTTTACTGTCGAGATATCCCTGCAGAATGACTTGAGCTGCCAGTTTATCACGGACACCTTTTCTTTTTGCGCGGCTCATATCGGACTCAATAAGCATACGTTCTACCTGGCTTGTGCTCATGCGTTCATCGTATTTCTCTATCGGGATTGCCAGAATTGTGCGGAGCTTCTGGATAAATGTATCAACTTTTGTGGCCATAGGGCCACACGTTCCATTCATGTTAATGGGAAACCCTATGACAAGTTTTTCGGCCCCATTCTCATCGCAGACCTTTTTCACTTCATCTTCAGGTTTTAGATTATTCTTTAACTCAACGACACATAAAGGCATTGAGAATAATCCGCTTGGGTCGCATACGGCGAATCCCATTCTGACATCTCCGTAATCTAGGCCTATTATTCGCATAAATTCCCTGGTAAAGATTTATAGGACTTTTTTGTATTTTCCATATTGTGAAAGGTGTTGTACTATTTTCTTAACATCCTGAACCTTGTTTTTGTGGCACACTAGTGTTGCATAATCTGCCTGAACAACCACCAAATCGTGTACTCCGAGCAATGCAGTTAACCGCCCATTGGAAAGAACTATGTTATGTCCTGAATCCAGCGCTTCTGTCATTCCAATAATCACATTCCCTTTATCATCTTTCGGAAAGTGATTTTCGATAGCAGCCCACGAGCCTACATCATCCCAGCTGAAATTGGCTTTCGCCATGGCGATGTTGGTGGATTTTTCCATAATGGCGTAATCAATGGATATTTTAGTCAACTTGGCATATTCCTTGATCAGTTCCGGATTAAAGTGGTTTGTGCCTGCCACTTTTTGCATGCGATTCGCCATTTTATAGAGTTGAGGACTGTGTATTCGTAGAGAATTCTGAATAGTTGTTACCGACCAAATGAACATTCCCGAATTCCAATAGTAGTTGCCGGCATGCACATATTTTTGTGCTTTCCTCTTGTCCGGCTTCTCTACGAAACGCTTTGCTGCTAGAAAATTTGTTTTCCCTTTCATTCTTCTACTTTTACCCGTTTCAATGTAACCAAATCCAGTACTTGGGAAGACCGGCTTAACACCAATTGTAATCAATATATCCTCTGAAGCAGCAAGTCTGAAACAATCTTTCAGAATTTGCTGAAAACGGGGAATTTCTTTAATTATATGGTCTGCGGTAAGAATGCAGAATATTCCATTCGGGTCGCGTGCCTTTATGATTCCTGAGGCAAGCGCACATACAGCTGCTGTATCACGTCCACAAGGCTCTCCGATAATATTATTTTTCGGCAGCACTGGAACTGCTTTTGCGGTTACTGTGACAAGATCAGCACTTGTAATAATTATTATTCTGGATGGAGGTATTAATCCTTTCAATCTGTCAACAGCCAGCGCCAGCAAAGGTTTTCCGCCAATAAGCGATAAGATTTGCTTGGGGTGTTTCGATGTACTCAATGGCCAGAATCGTTCACCTTTTCCACCTGCCATTATTACCGCAAATGTTTTCCCATTCATTGTAATTCCTTTTTCACTGTTTATTATTCAATTGATAAATACGATATAATCCTCGAAGTGTCAGAGTTCTATCGACTAGATACTTCACACAGTAATTCTTGAGAACGGTCTCAGCCAATCCGCCTGTTGCCACTAGTTTAGGTTCCCCTATCATATTATGCTTAATAATATATTGTGTAATTTCATGGACAAGGCCTCGATAGCCTATTATGGCACCTATTTTCATAGCCTCTTTTGTGTTGTGCCCTATTCTGCGCACGGAACCGTTCAGAACGATTCGAGGCAGCAGTGCAGTACGATCGGCCATATAATCAGTCATCATTCGCAGCCCAGGCGCAATAACACCACCGATAAAAGCACATTCAGCATTAACTACATCAAAAGTAACAGCAGTGCCAAAATCTGCAACAATAACAGGGTATCCATACTTCTCCACAACTGCACAGACGTTGGCAAGTCTGTCAGCTCCTATTGACTGGGGCTTTGGGTAATCCAGTTTAACTCCGATGTTCATTTTGTAATTCACCACAAGGGGATTTTTATTGGTTATTCTCTTTAGCTCTTTAATCCAGATATGATTGACGCGCGGTACGACTGAACATAAAACCCCTATGGCAATCCTTGCGCCCTTCATCTTCTTTTTTATTATGTTCCGAACGACCGACTTACTGCAAAGATTTGTGTCAATACGGACGACAGATGACAACGAACGTTTATTATGAAAAGCAACACAAGTTGATGTATTTCCAACGTCTACCAAAAGAATATTTCCGTTATTCATGATCGAGATGATGTGAACGCTCTTAATCCAGCTCAAGAGAGAAATCAGCAGCGGCTGCCGAATGCGTCAGGCATCCCAGAGAGATGGCATCAACACCGGTGGCTGCAACTGATTCGACATTTGATAATTTGATTCCACCAGATGCTTCCAGGAGACATTTGCCAGCACATGCCTTGACACATTCCCGTAATTGCCGTGTAGTCATATTATCTAGCAATATCCAGTCTGGTTTTACACTTAATACACATTGAAGTTGCATAAGATTCTCAACCTCAATCTCTATGACTGTATTTGGGAATTGCTTCCGTGCTTCTTCTACTGCCTTGTCTAAGGGCAGAAATCCTTGTGTGGTCCAAAATCTAAGATGATTGTCTTTTATAAGTATTCTGTCGTATAGGCCCATCCTGTGGTTTGAACCGCCGCCGCATAAAACGGCATATTTCTCAAGGCTTCTTAAAGTTGGTGTCGTTTTTCGTGTGTCCAGAATGATTACATTATATTTTCTTGTCTTCTTCACGAAATCTGCAGTCAGGGAGGCGATTCCTGACATCCTCTGGAGGAAATTCAGCGCAGTCCGTTCGGCTGTAAGAATAGAAGCTACACTGCCTGTTATTTCCATTACTTGCTTGTTTCTTTGAACAACTGAGCCGTCTGTAATGAAGATTCTGCATTTTAGTCCGGCGTCGACCTGTCGGAAAACATCTCTGGCAATGGTACCGCCAGCAACGATACAACTATTCCGTGCTATGATCACAGCCCTAGCCTTGGCTTTGCTGGCCACTAAGGCTTTACTGGTTATATCTCCTTGACCAATATCTTCCCTCAGGGCATTTTTGATTAGCGTGCGCACTTCTTTTTTTGCTGATATTTCTGGAAGTTTCATTTTTTCCAATGACATGGCATGTAACAAAAACCTTCAAAAGGTTTATCACTTTCCACCGCTATGGGGAAAGTATTATCAAGACGATGGTAATTCACCTTATGATCAGAAGAATGTACCGAGAACGAGAAAAGATAATTACCTCGAGACATTTGAATATTGTCTATTCGCAAGCATACATAACCTTTACCTTGGACGGAAGGTATATCATATTTTTCTATCTGAGTGTTGTTTCCATAAATTATGCGACCATTGGAATCAGATATTGCAAAACCGAAAACGGGATTCTTTATCATTTTTGGAGCATCATACGATATTTTAGCATCCAGTAAATCACCCCATCTAAATCTGTCTGTCAGTTTTCCGTTCTTATCGGAGAATTCTGCCCCGGTAATCTTAACCTCTCCAGTGCCCCATTCTCTTCGAAGCCCGCGTGTGGCAAGTTGGCGTGATAGAGATTCGTATGAGTGAACCATGCTTTGAGGGTCGCCTATGCCAAAAACCTTACCGTCGTTGAGAAATAGGATACGATCACTTATAGCCTGTATGGTACGAAGGTCATGAGAAATGATTAACATTGTTTTGCCATTCTGGCGGAACTCGTCCATTTTCTGAATACACTTACGCTGAAAAGCCGCATCCCCGACCGCTAGGACTTCATCAATCAAAAGTATATCAGGATTGACTTCTACTGCTACAGCGAACCCCAGTCGCACATACATTCCTGAAGAATAGTGTTTAACAGGCTGATCGATAAATTCCTGCAATTCTGCAAATTCTATGATACTATCAATTCTCTGCCTCATCTGGACTTGTGGAATTCCCATAATTGCACCGGCAAGCAGGACATTCTCTCGCCCCGTTAAATCAGGGTGAAAGCCGGCGCCAAGTTCCAAAAGGCATGACATACTGCCTTTTGTTTGGATTCGCCCTTCTGTGGGCTGTTTCGTGCCAGCAATGAGTGATAACAGAGTGCTCTTCCCTGCCCCATTAATACCGATAATGCCCAAAGATTCACCTTTACCCACAGAAAAATTTATATCTTTCAGCGCCCAGAAGTCATGCATAGCGCTACCTCTGAAACGAAGGGAGTCCAATATTGCAGATTTCAACGTTCTGTATCCGCTTTTTTTCAGCCTGAACATCTTCCCAATATTCTCTACTGTTATGACGTTCTCAGACATTTTCTATAATTCATCTCCAAACCGAGCCTGGGCTTTCTGGAAAAAAATCACCCCAATAACAAATAATACCCATGAAACGGCAAAAGATATCCCAACCAGGTGAAGTCCTGTAATGCCAGAAGACATGAATACTGCACGGTAAGCCGTCAAGATTCCGGTCATCGGGTTGGAGAAAAACAAAAAATAAGCTGCGGGGCCAATAAGTTCTGTTGCCCGTGGCATAACATATCCTGTCTCATAGATCACCGGCGTCAGGAAAAACCACGCCAGCATAATTGTGCTTAGGACATGTTCTGTATCTCGGAAAAATACATTCAGTGTTGAGATAATGAGTGCCATTCCCAAGCAAAGCGCCAATTGAGTAATAATTATGACAGGCAGCAGTATCAAGGGCCCGAAACTGACTTTTACTATTATCAGGTATATTATGAGAACTATCATTGACAGCAGGAAATTTACTGTATTTGCCAAAACCATTGATGTCGGAAGAATGATTCGAGGAAACGATGCCTTTGTAACCAGATTGGCATTCCCGATTATAGCATGTAGCGAATCACCCATACACATCGCCAGAAACTGCCAAGCAATAATTCCAGTTACAAGTGATGGAAGATTCATGTCAAATTTCATCAGATTCAGGAAAATAGCATATATACAGATAAGGAATATCGGACCAAGCAATGTCCACAAGAACCCAAGTACAGAATTTTTATACCGAATTTTTATATTGCGCTGCACAAGGATAAGCATCAATTCCTTGTGGGAGGATAAATCTTTAAACATCTTGAACATTAGTATGAATTTTCCTTGCTGTCCCTGCAATTGTCAAATTGAAACCCCGTTATTCTTGGAATATTTTCGTTTTTTAGCATAAAAAAACGCCGATAACCATGCGAGGTTATCGGCGTATACAATACACGAAATAAGATGGAACATCCTACTTCTTTGTTCCGCCAGTGTACAACTTGACTGCCTGCGGGACTTTAGCCGGATATTTCAGGATATCCCTGACGGCTTTCGCATCCATCTTATTGGCCACAGCCTCAGGCATGCCGAGCGCAATTAATCTTTTCAATTGTGTTTTTTGCCGACGCTTACGCTCAACACCGTCTTTCTTTAGTCTGTTGATCGGCTTTTTGTCATACATTCTATCTCTGCCCATAACTAACCCTCCGGTATTAAATTTCAGGAAAGATGTGGAGTATCTGCAATCTTCCGATAAGTATCAAGCATGATTTGACCGCTATTTTATAAAAACTACTCCTTAGCTGCACTAAACAAGATATGACCATCTTTAACGTCAGATATGATCGATATATTATGAACATCCCATGGAATTACCGCAATTATAGCAGCGGTAACATGCGCCATTTCTTACGGTAATAGCTCCACATACGTCACATGCTGGTGCGTCTTCTTGAAATGTTTCAAATTGTTCGTCAACCCGCTTCTCTTTACCTTTATTGTTGTGCGAAGCGGCTGGTTTCAAAACCGCAATAGCTTTTTCTGCTTCAACTGGCTGAGTGACTGCTTGACCAGCAATAGGGGCCTTACCTCCCGGGAACGTTATATCGAGCCAGCGGAAAATATAATCAATAATTGATTTTGCAATGGGTATGTCCGGATTCTTAGTAAAACCACTGGGTTCAAACCGGCTATGCGCGAATTTCTTGACCAGTTCGTTTAACGGAACGCCGTACTGCAGACAAAGTGATATAGCAGTTCCAAAAGAATCCATTGTGCCGCCTACCGTACTACCCTCTTTAGCCATAGTAATAAACAACTCTCCAGGAGCTCCATCTTCGTACATTCCAACAGTCAGATATCCCTCGTGTCCTGCGACTTCGAACTTATGCGTTATGGATTGTCGTGTGAGAGGCATTCTCTTTCTGAATGGAGTCATCATCAGGGCCTCGACGCGGGCAGCTTCGGCAGCAGCAGCTGCTGCTACGGAGGTCCTTTTATCACCCGTTACGTTAGTAACATTCAAAGGTTGGGTTCTCTTGGAACCATCTCTATAGACAGCTACAGCTTTGAGTCCCATTTTCCATCCATCAATATAGACCTGTATTATATCGTTAACAGCAACATCTGTGGGCAGATTTACGGTCTTGCTGATAGCTCCCGAGAGGAACGACTGAACTGCGGCCATCATTTTTAGATGTGCCTTATATGATATACATCGATTCCCATTCTTAGGCTTGAAGGCACAATCGAATATTTTCAGATGTTCAGGCTTCAGCTTTGGCGCACCCTCAATTGTATCCTTTTCATCGACAAACTTGATGATGGATTCAACTTCTTCGTCGGAATAACCAAGGCGAGAGAGCGCCGGACGCAGTGTCCTGTTGACGAGTTTCATCATGCCACCGCCAGCTAACTGTTTGTATTTAACCAGCGCTATATCCGGTTCAACTCCTGTGGTATCGCAATCCATCATGAAGCCTATCGTTCCGGTTGGTGCGAGCAATGTTACTTGTGCATTCCTGAAACCGGTCCGCGGAGCTGACTCAACGATCTGGCTCCAGATCTGTTCTCCTGCCTTCCTTAAATATGGAGGACAAATGGTGCTATCAATATTACCAAGAGCCTCCCTGTGCATCTTCATAACATTTAACATCGAATCACGGTTTGCGGCATAATCACTGAACGTGCCGCATGAACCCGCAAGTTCCTGAGACGTAGAATAAGCGTATCCGGTCATGAGTGCTGTCAACGCGCCTGCGAATGCTCTTGCCTCGTCACTGTCATAAGCCATCCCCTCCCTCATGATTAACGCCCCAAGATTAGCGTAACCAAGGCCTAGAGGGCGATACCGGTGGGAATTCTCCGCAATCTCCTGCGTAGGGTAACTGCTACTATCCACAATTATTTCCTGCGCAATGATCAGCATTCTGGAAACATGTCTGAGTTTTTCAAGATCGACAGTTCCGCTATCATCAACCAATTTCATTAAATTAATAGAAGCGAGGTTACATGCGCTATTGTCCAGGAACATGAATTCCGAGCATGGATTACTGGCGTTTATTCTCCCACTATTGATACAAGTATTCCATTTGTTGATTGTTGTATCATATTGCAGACCAGGATCGCCGCACACAAACGTTGCATCGGCAATCTGTCTGAGGATATCCCTTGCCTTGAAGCTGTCGATATTCTCTCCAGTCACTACGGCTTTTGTTTGCCATGAACTGTCATTCTCTACAGCCTGCATGAATTCATCTGTTACACGCACAGAAAGATTAGCATTCTGGAACATCACTGAAGAGTAAGCTTCGCCGCCGAAAGATCCATCATACCCCTGTTCTATCAGAGCCCATGCCTTTTTCTCTTCATCCATCTTACACTTTATAAAGTCCATTATATCTGGATGTGAAATTTTCAAGCTCTGCATCTTTGCGGCACGTCTTGTCTTGCCACCTGATTTGATAACTGCAGCCACCTGATCAAAGACGCGCATAAAGCTCAAAGGACCAGAAGGAACCCCCCCTCCTGATAACTTTTCTCTGCTGCTACGCAGCGTACTCAGGTCTGTTCCTGTCCCGGAACCATACTTAAAGAGCATTGCTTCTGTTGCGGCCAGTCGCATGATGTCTTCCATTGTATCGTCTACTGACTGGATAAAGCATGCAGATCCCTGTGGATTTTTGTACGTGTTTGATATTTTCAATATCTGCTTCTCTTCTTCATCCCAGCAAAAGCTTGTACGAGTACTGGATGAATAACCATACACCTGATATAGACCCACATTAAACCAGACTGGACTGTTGAAAGACGCATACTGATTCAGGCAGATAAACACCAGTTCATTGTAAAAGTTTTCCGCATCTTCCGGGGTTCCGAAGTAGCCTCCATTCAGTCCCCAATCAGCGATTGTACGTGCCACACGGTGTATCAACTGGCGAACAGAATATTCACGCTCCTTTGTTCCCGTGCCGCCATAAAAATACTTAGAAGCCACAACGTTGGTAGCAAGCATGGACCATGACTTGGGAACTTCGACATCGTCTTGAACAAATATGACACCACCCTTGTCATCGGTGATAGATGCCTTCCTTTTTTCCCACTCAACTTCATCGAACGGGCTAATCTCTTTTTTTGCAAGAAATGGTGCGACCTTCAACCCCATATGTTTCTTCTGCCTCTCCTGATCTCCCGCCTTCCGGGAACCTCGTCCTTTTAAACCGCGAGTTCTGACAGCTGTCTGCTGCCCATCCTTTGTTTCGGTGGATTCTCGAACCTCCAACATGATATTCTCCCCAGAAAGCAAGATTTTCTTGTATACTGTATGTGCTACTTGTTTTTAAAACCGCCTCTGTATTACCCCCATATGTAGTGCTCCACAAGAAAAAAAATACTTTTTTTTATTTAGCCCATAAATCAGGCCAAAAATGGCCATTCGATAGAGACAACTAGACGTTATTTCTCTGCCTTTTGCGTACGCTCTCTGAAATTTAACACTATCGGAACGCCATCCAGTCCAAATTTTTCACGCAGCCGCTTTGAGAGATACTCTCGATACGCATGTGTGGCAAACTTTGGATTGTTCACATAAAGATTTATTCTCACAGGAGAATGACCGACCTGTGTGACATAGAAAATCTTGAGATGCCTTCCACCAACTGATGGCGCGTGAACCCGCTCGCAAGCATCAATGATTGCCCTGTTTAAAATACCAGTAGGAAGAGAGATTTGAAGTTGTGCTGCCACATGATCGATCACATCTATAGTTGTTCGGATATTGTAACCTGTTTTGGCGGATATAAACACCATCGGGCAGTATCGCAAGAACGGCATGGACTCCAGGACTGCAGGAGCGTATTTCGTTTGTGTAACTTTTCCTTCAGCCAGATCCCATTTATTAAAAAGGAGGATACAGGCTTTTTTTTCTTTTGCGATAAATGATCCGATTTTCTTGTCCTGCTCTGTTGGTCCCACGGTACAATCCATTACTAGAAGAACTATATCCGCGGACTCAATGCTGTTAGTGGAACGTAGATGGCTATACCATTCGACAGAGTCATCGATTTTAGAGCGATGACGCATCCCCGCAGTATCAACAAAAAGATAATGTCTTGCCTGCTCTCCCTTCCCGATAGTAAAAGGTATATCAATACTGTCTCGCGTTGTTCCTGGAATATTGGATACAATTAAACGATCATTGTTTAATAGCCTGTTGATATACATTGACTTTCCGGCGTTCGGTTTGCCTGCGACCACAATTCGTAATGGTTTTGAAACCGTGGTATTTTCTGCCGCTGGTAGAGAAGCGATCACAGACTGCATCATTATATCGACACCTCTGTCATGTAGTGCGGAAACGGGAAAGACCGGGAACCCGAATTTTTCAAAATCTGCTGCGCCGTTATCCCTCGCAGGGTTGTCGGATTTATTGGCTGCAATAATAGTGAAACATCCCTTTCCGTGCAGTAACCTGGCAACCTCTTCATCCATAGGAAGAATTCCGGATTCAATATTTACGACAAGGATTACAACCGCAGCGTCTTCAAGTGCTATTTCGACTTGTTTACGTATGCCAAGGTTGATTTCATCCTGCTTTGTCGATAATTGAATGTTACATATGCCTCCTGTATCAATTAGCTCGAAGCGTTCACTGCCCCATGATATTTCACGCATTAACCTGTCTCGGGTTACTCCACTTTCTTGATGAACAATGGCAATACGTCCACCGGCAAGCCGGTTAAAGAGTGCAGATTTACCGACATTGGGACGTCCTACAATAACCACTACCCTGCGTTTTTTATCTTGGTTCGACATATTCCATCACCGGATTTCCTGGTAGACTTGATACATAATGATAATTGGATTTTGCGCACACTATTAGCTATACAAAAGAATCACGAACCTTTCTTTTGTATCTTTGCCCAAGCATCTTTTAGGGATACGGTTTGATTGAATACAGGGGTGCCAGGTTTCGAATCAACCGGATCTACAAAGAAATACCCCTTTCGTTCAAATTGATAATGCGCCCCAGCTTTTGTTTCAGCAAGAGATGGTTCAACTTTACAGCGAATAACCTGCATGGATTTAGGATTCAGATAATCCTTGAAATCCTTGTTTTCATCGACTTCATCAAGTCTTTCCTGTGTTAAGAGGCGGTCGTACATTCGGGCCTCTACATCAAGACAATGTTTTGCAGAGACCCAGTGTATTGTGCCTTTAACTTTTCTGCCATCTGGAGCTTGCCCGCCCAGAGTATCCGGATCATAGGTACACCGAAGTTCAATAACCTTTCCGGTTTTCATATCTTTTATGATTTTATGGCACTTTATGAAATATGCATAACGCAAACGCACTTCATTTCCGGGAGTCAATCGAAAAAACTTTTTCGGCGGATTTTCCATGAAATCATCGCTGTCAACATACAATTCACGGCTGAATGGCACTTTTCTGATGCCTGCCGATGGATCTTCCGGATTGTTGACGGCGTCAAGCATCTCTGTTTTCCCATCAGGGTAATTTTCAATTACTATCTTGAGAGGGTCCAATACCCCCATAACCCTCAACGCATGCTTGTTCAAGTCTTCGCGAACGCAATACTCGAGAAGCTCAATTTCTGTATAGCTATTGAACTTTGTAACACCAACACGTCTGCAGAATTCTCTTATAGCTTCTGGTGTATAACCACGGCGGCGCAAGCCCGATATTGTAGGCAAACGCGGATCATCCCATCCTACAACATATTGATTTTTAACAAGTTCCAGAAGTTTTCGCTTACTCATGACCGTATATGTTAAATTTAGACGGGCAAATTCAATCTGCTGGGGATGACATTCGACTTCCAATTCATTCAATATCCAGTCATATAACGGACGATGTACTTCAAATTCAAGGGTACATATCGAATGCGTTATCCTTTCAATGGAATCTTCTATACAATGGGCAAAATCGTACATGGGGTAAATACACCATTTATCCAATGTACGGTGATGCGACGCATGTTTTATCCTGTAAATTGCGGGATCGCGCATATGAATGTTTGGAGACGCCATGTCAATCTTGGCCCTCAAGACATATTCGCCATCCTGGAATTCACCTTTTTTCATCCGTTCAAAAAGATCGAGGTTCTCATCTATCGGTCGATTCCGCCAGGGACTTTCCTTGCCAGGTTTGGTGGGTATTCCCCTGTACTCTTTGAATTCTTCAGGGCTAAGAGTGCATACATAGGCTTTACCCTTCTTGATCAGTTTGACCGCATACAGGTACATTTGCTCAAAGTAATCCGAAGCGTAGAATTCATTCTCACCCCAATCCCATCCTAACCATCTGACATCATTTCTGATAGAGTCAACATATTCAACGTCCTCTGTTGATGGATTCGTGTCATCATAACGAAGATGGCATTCCCCATTTGCTTCCGCAGCTATTCCGAAATTAAGACAAATAGATTTTGCGTGACCAATATGCAGATACCCGTTGGGTTCGGGGGGGAAACGCGTTCTCACAGTCCCGGAATGTTTGTCTGTCTCCATGTCACGAGACACAATCTCGCGAATAAAATCAGATCCTGTTTCGCTTTTTGCTTCTTCTGACATTTGTTATCTCCCCGGCTCTGTCCTACCTTGAATGCTTACATTTTCTTAAATTCTCACACTGTTAGGATATATTGAAGTTTGGGTTTGGCTCAATACTCATTATTTTGGCCGTTATTCCTGTTTATATACAAAAATGTTCGATTGCATAACCAAGTCTTTTCAAAACACATTGTTGGCCAAGCAATGCTACGGTTTCGTATATGCCTGCTCCGATGGATGTCCCTGTGACTGCCACCCTTACCGGTTGATTCAATTTTCCCTCACCCATCCCGTTTTCTTTTTCGACACCACGAATTATATCTTCAATAGACTTAGCTGAGAAATCTGCGGTTGCCAAACGTTCTTTTGCCTTAATCAAGAGCTGCTTAACCCCTTCCTTGTTCAGATTTTTCTTTACCGCCTTTTCATCATATGCAATGTCAGATACAAAAAAATATTTCCATTCCTCTGCAGCTGTAAATGTATGCGCCCGGCTTTGCATGAGCTTGCACACTTCTTTAAAAAGGTTCTCACCGCATGCGTTCCCCCACTCCAGGCGACTGACTACACTTCTTTCCTTTTGAATAAACTGATCGAGAGGCATTTCGGCAATATACATAGCATTTAAATGTGTTAATTTCTTTATATCCATCTGGGCAGGTCCGCTTTTAACTCTGTCTAGCGTGAATAGCGAAACGAGAACATCTTTGGACATTTTTTCGCGATCATCTCCGGGAGACCAGCCAAGTAATGTAAGATAATTGAAAAGAGCCTCAGCCATGAAACCTTTCTCTCGGAATTCTCCGACAAATGCAGCACCGTCCCTCTTCGAGTAAGGCTTCCCCTGCTGATTAATTATCATGGGGAGATGTCCATACGCAGGAACTGTCGCTCCCAGAGCCTGGAAAAGAGCGATATGCCTGTAGGTGTTTTCTACATGATCATCGCCCCTGATGATGTGGGTTATATTCATTTGAATATCATCGAGAACATTTGCTAAGTGAAACGTCGGAGTTCCATCAGAACGAAGAATCACCAGATCGCTCATATCCTTGGCGCTCTTTCTCAGTTCCCCTTTGATAACATCCTTAAACATCATATCCTTTCCGGGCATTTTGAATATGATACACTCTCCCTTGCCTGTGCCACCCTTGTCCTCTTTATACGCATGTCCTGCTTTTAATAGAGTTTCTGCAGCTTCTCTATGGGCGTCAAGACGGGTTGATTGGTAAAGCGGCGCTTCATCATAAGTGAGCCCCAGCCAGTTCATGGCATCAAGAACGGTTTGAACGGCCTCCGGCGTTGAACGCTCCCTGTCCGTATCTTCAATTCTTAGCAGAAACTTACCGCACTCATGTCTGGCAAACAGCCAGTTAAATATTGCAGCGCGAATATTACCAATATGTACCTGTCCCGTAGGACTTGGCGCAAAACGAACTCTAACGCTCATCCCTTCTGATCTCCTTCTTTTTTAAGTTAAGCGCAAATAATATATCACAAATAGCCACCTTGGTCGAGATATTCGCCTTTATTCATGGATAAGGGAGCTTCAGCTTCTTGAATTGCACGCACTATTTTGATTGTTTTTTTCTTATCCAACGAAAATGCATCAGCCTCCATATGGCAAACCTCACACGATCCATGAAGGAAATTCTATTGTTCCGTCTAAGTCCAGGTTTATAACCTGGCTGCATGTAATCCCGTTGATCTAGACTCATGGTTTTATTTTGACGTTTTTCCGTGATTTAATATCAGCACCCAAGTAGTATGAATGATTGATGCATAGATCAATGCCAAAATTTTTATTTATATCTATTGTTTGCTCGATTATTGTTACATGTGGTTTCTGTCAATGTGCGTTTTCAAATGAAACTTCTCTTCGTGAATCAGTTGTAAAGATATATATCACTGGACAGCGTCCTGATTATTCAATGCCATGGCAGAGCGGACAGCCTGGAAGCGGAAGCGGATCAGGGTTTATAATTGAAAAACGCCGGATTATTACAAATGCCCACGTGGTGTCTGATGTACGTTTTCTGCAGGTCCAGAAGGATGGCGATGCTCAACGTTATCCCGCAAAAGTGGCATTTATCGGTCATGACTGTGATCTGGCAGTTCTTACCGTTGAGGACGAGACCTTTTTTGAGGGAACGAGGCCGATCAAATTCTCCGACAGGCTACCCGACCTGAACAATGAAGTTACCGTGCTTGGATATCCAACGGGGGGAAGCCGGTTATCCCTGACAAAAGGCGTTGTATCCCGGATTGACTATAGTGTTTACTCTCACAGCGGCGCAGATCAGCACCTTGTCCTTCAGGTTGATGCCGCCATCAACCCCGGAAACAGCGGTGGCCCAATACTTTTCAACAGCAAGGTTGTTGCCTTGGCGTTCCAGGGATTGATGTTCGCTGATAACATTGGATACGGGATTCCCGTTTCGGTAATTAAGCATTTCCTGGATGACATCGCTGATGGTAAATATGACGGTTATCCTGAACTAGGTGCGTCCTATATTGAAACCACTAACCCCGCTCTGTGCAGAGACCTCGGTCTGCCTCCAAATAAAACAGGTATTGTGCTCTACTATCTTGATCCATTCGGAAGTGCAACAGGATACCTACATCCAAGAGATGTCCTGTTATCAATCGACGGTTATAAAATTGAAAGTGACGGAACAGTTACTCTTGGTGGCAATAATGTCCTGTTCGCTGAACTACTCGAACGAAAACAATGTGGCGAATCAATCGTGTTTAAGGTTTGGAGGGCTAACAGCGAAGTTGAAGTTAAAGTGCCCTTGCGAATTTCCAACGATCCATTTGCTTACAGGAATGTTTACGATAAACTGCCGGAATATTATATATTCGCAGGGCTTGTTTTCTCTCCACTCAATCGCGAATGTCTTAGGGCCGCAGCTCGGCATTCCGGCGAGAATAACGTTCACCAGCTTACGTATTTTTCACAATATGCAAAGATCGACAATCTCATAAAAAATAGCGATGAGTTTATTGTTCTCATAAAACAGCTGCCCCACCCCGTTAACACTTATATCCAGTCTTTTCTGTATGGGATTGTTACCGAAGTCAATGCGGTACATATTCGGAACTTAGCGGATTTGAAGAAAGCGATGTCAAAACCGCTCAATGGTTTTCATGTCATCAGATTTGCAGGCATGGATGATTCAATAATCTTGGATGCGGCAATTGCCGAGAAGTCTAACGAAATTATTCTTTCCAGGTATGGAGTACCGTCTCAGGAATTTTTTGACAAAAAACAATGAAAATGCTTCTGACATGCTTTGTGATTTTTCTTTCTGTTGCGCAGTGTTTTGCTCAGACTCAGGCGCAGGTTGATTATTCAAAGAATATAGTCCAGGTAACGGTGACTTTTCAGGAGTATGATCCTTTCCTTCCATGGCAGAAGAAAAACACCGGGGTAAAAAGTGGTTACGGCGTCGTTGTTGGTCCTTATGAAATCATTACTACTGAGAATCTGGTGCGTAATAACACGCTTATAGAGCTTCGTAAATCCGGTTCCGGAGAGAAAATACCGGCAACCGTAGTCCTGGCTGATGAACAGGCCAATCTTGCGCTGATTAAAATATCGGATGGATCTGACCTGCAGGGCGTTTTCCCTTTGCAACTGTCTGATAACGTGACACGCAACGGTGATGTAACCATGCTTCAGTTTGATGAAACAGCCCAAATACAGCATGGCAAAGCACAGGTGGTTCAGCTTTCCATGAAACCCCTGCCCTATGCACCGTATCCCACGCTTACATTTACGATATTAACGGATCTGAATATAAATGGTGAGGGATCTGCAGCCATACGTGATGGCAAACTCTCCGGTATCGTTATGAGTTATGATCGCTCTACCAGGACAGGCAGCATGATGCCTGCAATTACAATAAAACATTTTCTCGCAGATGTAATGCAACCGCCTTATAAAGGCTTTGCTTCTGCCGGTTTTGTCTGGACTTTCCTTGTAGACCCGGCAAAGCGGAAGTATTTCAATGTTAACTCTCACAATAAAGGAATCTTGGTCTTGGATACAATGCCTGGTTCCGGCGCATCTGAGACTTTACAGTCAAATGATGTTATCCTTGAATGGGATGGTTACAGCATCGACAATTTGGGTTTTTACGAGGATCCAGATTTCGGACGCCTTTCGTTTATTTATCTGGTCATGGGAAGAAGATCTCCTGGCGATGTTATACCTGCGAAAATAATTCGGAATGGCAAGCAAACAGAGGTTACTGTCAAATTGACACGGCGTATAGACCGTGATGCTCTGGTACCCGAAAACATCACACATCAAAGGGATGAATACATTGTTGAGGGTGGGTTTATTATCAGGGAACTTACTGGCGCATATCTTTCTTCGTATGGACAAGATTGGCGGCGGAACGTTGATCCAAGAATTGTAAACATATATCTGACGAAAAAAAATCATCCTGACAAAAATGATGAAAAGGTTTTAATCCTTGCCGGCGTTCTGCCAAACCCTATAAATATTGGTTATCAGCAGTTTAGGGACGATGTTATTACTAAAATAAACGGAAAGCCTGTCAATAATATAACAGATGTATTCAATATTCTTAAAAAAGATGGCAGCATTCAGAGAGTAACTATTAAATCAATGGATGTAGATCTTATCCTTGACCAGACCATGCTTACTGACGCCAACGATGAGCTTGCCGGCCTCTACCGAATACCTAATTTGCGCTATCAGCGTCCTTTGTCACAGCAATAATGAACTCATCATTTTTGTCTTTTTTTTCAGAGAAAAGCACAATCAATTACCTTGCTGGTGATTAATCAAATGGTTATAAATGTCACATTCATTTGAAAGGATGTTTCCTTGTGTTAAATGGACTTTTATATATTATTAAGACGGCAAGTATAACTCTGCCCGCTTTGGAAATCTCGATATTACTTACAATCCTTTCTTTTTGTCTGGTTTTCCATCTTACAAAAATTGGGCTGATTACTGCATATCTCTTTATATATCGTTGGGGATGGATTGTCCTTGCTTCTAAAGATCAGAAATTTCTGCTATCCTATCTTATATTAGGTACTATTGTTGGTATAATTACGGCCGCTGGTTTAATTTTCTCTCACCAATCGGCAAGTGATTAGGGCTCTAGGTGTAATTATCGCAACTTTCTCGCGGAAACTGTAGAAATGGCAGAAAAGTTACAACTCCATAAAATTGTTATTAGCTATCTGTTGATTGGCCTAGTGGGATCATTGCTTGTAGTGACAGCCTGTTCTGGATATCAGGCATGGCGAATTAAACAAATTATTGTTCAGGCTGATTCATTGTTTAAGGCAAATTCTGTCGACGCAGCGTTAGGCCGGTTGCTGCAAGCTGAACTTTGGGCAACGAGATATCCGAATCTTGCTGTAGAACTTAATGTGGCCGCGATCAAATGTCATGTTAAACGCCGCGACATCCGGTCTGCAGAAGATTCGGCAAAGAAAATCTATGAATGCAGATATAATGTCCCGCGCAGGAGCAGATCATTCGCCGAGATGATTCAGGATATTCCAAATTCAGTCATCACATCACTTTGGAAGAACAAGAAACTTAATAGATTCTCTGGTTACGAAGAACTTATTACAGCAGTCCGACAGTCCGGCAACTACGATCGATTAGTATCTCTGTCGAAGGACATCATTGCTCTCGATCCGACGTCAGCGCTTGCCCAAAGCGTAAAGGCCTATATTCCTGTTGCACCATCAGCAATAGCCCAGGAAAAGTCCATTGCCACACAACAGGTTACTGTTGTAACGAATAAAATAGAAGAAGTTCCAAAAACAATTGAGGATTACCGCAAGCTTCTTGACAGACATATGGCTATTAAAGCCTGGGACAAAATACTAAAAGACTGTGACGCCATACTTGCAGAAGTGCCGGACGACGCTTCCGTCCTGGAGATACGAAAGCTTGCTGTCGCGAATGGTATGCGATGGAGTGTGGTCAAGACACAAAATGCTCCAGCTTATGACACCTCTGGCAAATTTCTAAAAGCAATGCCTGTAGGTACGATGCTTGATCTTGCGAACGTGATTAAAACCACCCGTGAAGAACTGGCACTTTGCTCTGTTGCCTCGGGCGGTAATTCCCCCGCAGCAACATTTCTGATGCGTTGTAATGACCTCGCTGTTTACTTTGGTGATGTCAACAAGATACCAGAAGAAGATCAGAAGCTTTTCAAAAAGGAAGCATCTCTTGATGCATCGATAGTAGCGTTACGCGCGAAACTTGCAGCTAGCAGCATCGACTCACAGAACCCATTTTCTGCAGAATACAAAGCGGCTAAACAGGCGCATGAAGCATATTGGGCAAAAGTTCGTGCTGTTCAGCAAAAAAGGGACAATGCATCCAATAGCGATGACAAAATGCGATATTCAGATGAATTGCGACAGTTAAAGGGCGAAGATATCCGCCTTGGCATGGCACTAGAAACCGCAAAAAAGAAATATGATCAGGCGACAACCACGGCTTCCGCTAATATCAAAAGCCCCGAACTTGATGCCATGATATCTGAACTAGCGGACGTCAGGGAACGCATTAAGTCAATTACCAAGTAATGTCTAAACCAATGTATTTCAGAATAGCCGTTATTGTCTTATGGCTTTCTATGGTTGCGTGGCTTATCCGGTATGAGGCATTTCCTGAATATTTCTCTCATTCCATTGCAGGTTATCGAGGTATGCTTACCCGAGATACGATTTTGATGGATTCATGGTTCAAGATATTGTTTCGTGGAACTGAAATAGGCTACAGCCACACAAACATGGATATCAACGATGATAATATGCTTGAGCATTATGTTATTAATAATCGAGTTCATTTGGTCTTGAATATCGGCGGATCAAGGATAAACGTCCATTTACTGGGGACTGTCATACTAGATATCACCTATAATCTTTCCAGATTCAAGTTTGCCTTTTCCTCGCCAGCTCTTGTTTACAAGGCAGACGGTGTTCGAGAAAATGGTGATCGTTTCAAGGTTAGCGTCACTGCTCAGGCGGATCAAACGAACACATTCCATATTATTATCCCAACTGACGTAATTCTATTCTCACCGATGTCAGCAACCATCATGAAACATTTGCGTCCAGGACAGCAGGTTGTGATCAGGACGATTGATCCAATCTCGATGAAACGAACAACACTTTTAGTACGCGCTCTTCGTAAAGAAATATTGTCTTTGCACGAACATATTGAAGCCACTGTGGTTTCTACAGAATATAATGGGATCACCATGAAATCTTGGATCGACGAAGGTGGAAACCTTCTACGTCAGGAGACCCCGATTGGTTTAGAAATGCGGAAATGTACGCCGGAAGAAGCATTTTCTGCTATTGCAGGGACACAAAACGCAAATGAGGTCCTTAAAGTCCTTCTTCCCTTGTTGTTTGTTACGGAGAATAAAAATGATCGAAATTAGTCATCTAACCCGCATGTTCGGTTCATTCGAAGCAGTTCATGATATGTCTCTTTCCATCCCTGCCGGCGAGTTATTCTGTTTTTTAGGTCCAAACGGAGCAGGCAAGACCACTACAATTAAAATGTTAACCGGCTTACTCCGTCCTACCTCTGGCAGCGCAAGAATCTGCGGACTTGATATTCAGGAAAACCCTGTAGAGGTTAAAAAGAAAATAGGCTACATACCCGACATGCCTTTTCTGTACGAAAGACTTACAGCAACTGAATTTTTTCGATTTACTGCTGATCTTTATGACATCAATTCCGACATAATAGAGAGTCGTTGTGAAGAATCTTTCAAGTTGTTCGGTATTTATGATTATCGAAACATGTTAGTTAAGGAACTTTCACATGGTATTCGCCAGCGATTGATATACTCAGCAACATTTTTGCATCAGCCCGAAGTTCTGTTCATTGACGAACCACTGGTAGGTCTTGACCCCTATAGTATCAGGCTCATCAAGGATCTCCTGAAAGAGAAGACAAGAAGTGGAATGTCTATTTTCCTGACCACCCATATTCTTGCCGTGGCCGAAGACATCGCAGACAGAATAGGCATTATTTTTCAAGGCCACCTGATTGCTGTCGGAACGCTCAAGGAGCTCCTTGCAATTAATGGATCGTGCAGAAATCTTGAAGATATCTTCCTGCGTTTGACTGGAGGCAACATGCCTTCTGATGGGACGATTAACAAAGGAATATAACAAAATGTCATCTGTCAGTTCTCTCTTTCTTAAGACCAGATATCATTCTGTTAATCTTGTGAAATTATTAAAGCAGCAATCGACTCTAAAAATCATATTTACGATTCTATTTGCTGTTTGTTTTGAAATTGGAATCTTCATGCTATTTATAGATAGCTTCGAATATCTGGGCGCGCTTGGCGGGATCGGTCTGATTATTATCGACAAGCTGTTTGCATTATTCTTCTTCGGTATGGGATTCATGCTTGTGACTTCCGGCATCATCTCGTCGTTCTCGACAATTTACAGATCAGAAGAGATTCCTTTTTTAATGGTACGCCCCTTCCCTGTCTCACAAATTGTTATCTACAAATTCTTTGAGTCGACAGGCCTGTCATCATGGGCATTTTTCTTCATTATCATACCGTTTGTGGCAGCTTATGGATATCATGAGAATATTACTACTGCATTTGCTCTATGGAACCTTTTATTTGCCATCCCATTCCTCGTTATTTGCTCAGGAATCGGTACTGCTTTTGTCCTCGTGATGGTTCGCTGGTTTCCTTTAGGAAAGTATCTTAAGTATCTTCTGGTTGGTCTTGGCATTATGCTGGTGCTCCTCTTAGTCTATTATATAAAACAATACAGTTATAACAGTGATAGTGCAGACCTTAATCTTGCTTCTCTGCTCCCCGGTTTTAGAGTCTCATCACATCCATTATTGCCGAGTCAGTGGGTTTCGGAAGGCATAGCAGCGCTTACACATGGTGAATGGTTCCGTGGTTTTATGTTTTGGATGCTTGTTGTTTCAACTGCAATCTTGGTCTGTATTATCATTGAATGTTTTGGGGCAAATATATTTTATGATGGCTGGCAGCGTCTTGCTGGTTCGTCATCAAATAAAAGTCGGCCCCCCGAGATGTTGGTATGGTTACAGAATACTTTATCTCTATTTCCTCATGATATAAGGGCTATTGTCATGAAAGATATCAGAACTTTTCTTAGAGACCCGGTTCAGTGGTCACAAGTGTTGATTTTTTTTGGATTATTGGCACTTTACTTTTCCAATCTGCGTACATTTAAATATCATACATTTCCTGAAAATTGGAGAAATACAGTGGCCTTTCTCAACGTCTTCAGCGTTTCTGCTGTTATGTGTTCCCTCGGATCGAGGTTCATATATCCTCAACTCAGCTTGGAAGGCCAGGGATTTTGGTTCCTGGGCCTTTCTCCGACAAAGATGTCGCGTATACTCTTAACCAAGTTCATTACTTCCCTGCTTGGCATGCTCTTTGTAAGTGTTGGACTTATGTTTTTATCATCTCGTATGCTGAATGCTACGCCCTTAGTCACCTGGATTACAATTTTACTAGCTTCGGCTATTTCATGTGCAGTCTGTGGACTTTCCACGGGACTGGGTGCCATTTACCTTGATATCAATCAACGCAACCCGACCGCTATTGTGTCTGGATTCGGTGGTACATTGAATCTTATACTTAGCCTCGGTTTTATGTTGGCGGCCATTCTGCCGTTCGGCATGGTGTTCCACCAGAATTTTGTCCACAAAATGAACCAACATTATATGTTACTATTACTGATAATGGCCGGATTATGGCTGATAGTTCTAACAGTTCTAACCGTGTGTTTACCACTGCATTTAGGGTGTAAGGCTTTGGTCCGTCGGGAATATTAGATTTATTGTTAAAAAGGCAATAACTCTCTCGAAATACTGACTCACGTCCGAACTTGACCATATTACACTGACCCTGTAATCTTTGAATAGTGGCCAACAAATTAATTATTATCGCAGTGTTTCTTTTTTGCGGAAATTAGATGGATCCAAAAGAACATACCCAATCAATATTAGATTTAATTTTCCAACATCTGTCAGAAGCTGTTTTTGTAACTGATAAAAAATGGCAGATAACCTTAATGAATCCCATGGCAGAATCCATGATTAGTCGTTCAGCCAAGGCTTCTATTGGCAATCATCTCGTAAATGTTTTGAGACTTTATGATCGGCAGAAAAAAGAAACCATAAAAGTGACATCTCAACGCCAATTCTTGTCTGATAAACAGTTATGTAATTATTGGAATATCGTTCTTACCCCGGAAAATGGCAGCGATATGTTTGTTGACTGTTCTGTATTGTCGTTAAGTGCCGCAAAAAATCCACAAAGCGGTTACCTTGTGACTCTAAAAAATGTGAACGACAGAGTGATTAGTGATGAGGAACATATTAACCATAACAAGATTTCTGCCATTGCAAATATGGCCGGTAGTCTTGCCCATGATTTTACGAGTTCTCTTGGGGTCATTTCAGGCCATGCCTCCGCAATCGCTGACAATCTGATCCCTAAGACAAGAGCTCATGAAGAAGCCCTTAGAATCCTTGAAGCTGCAAAACGTGCAGGCAATCTGACAAAACATCTTATGAGTATTGCAAGAATAGGTGATTCAAAAACCGATATGAAAGTTGAATCTGTTCACCTTGGCAATCTGGTAAAAGATGCAATAACCATAATGGAAGAGTCTTTTGCCAGTCAGAATATATCATTTAAAATGAAAAATCCGGAATCAATGCCGTATGTTATGGCTGATGACAGGCAAATACTTGATTGTCTAGTTAATATCATGATGAATTCAACGGATGCGATGCCCAAGGGTGGCACCATTTCAATTGATGCAGATGAAATTACCTTCAGAAAAACAAGTTACGTGGCTCTTCGAATCAGAGATACGGGAATTGGAATGACCAGTAATGTACTGCATCATGCTTTTGATCCTTTTTTCACAACAAAACAAGCAGGTTCGGGTGCGGGGCTAGGTCTTACCGTAGTAAAGAATTCACTCGAACGGTGGGGTGGCACTGTAAAAATCAAGAGCAGGATTGGTCATGGAGCAAGTGTCCGATTATTTTTCCGCAAAGCCAAAGCTCAACCCTCGAAAGAATCTATAAGGGAGGTTAGATCACGCAGGGAAAGCATACTCTTAGTGGATGATACGACAGCTATCCTAGAGAAAAGTGCCCAGATTCTTAAGAATGAGGGTTATAATGTTTATACCGCGGAAAATGGCGAAGAAGGCCTTCGAATCTATCAAAAACATATAGACGACATCGATCTTTCAATAATTGATCTTGTTATGCCCAGAATAGATGGAGGGAAAGTACTCGCGGGTATTTTGGAATTCAACCCTACGGCTTCCATAATCATGACATCAGGGTTCTCTCGTGATTACGTCAGGACATCTCTTGAGCGGGGAGCTTGGAGCTATATTCAGAAACCTTTCTCTGCTGAACATTTATTGGCTTCGGTTCGTAGAATACTTGATCAGAATTTCATAATGAAATCCGAAACGCCAAAATCATGATGGAGGCTTATAAATGAATCGTTTTATGGCTGTTTTAATAATCCTAACGATGGCAGGATGCGGCGATTCTGGAAAAGAAAGTTCTCTCCCCCCTGCCCATCCAAAGACTTCAGCTGCAAAAGACGCGATCGATGGGTTGACCGGGAAAACTGCAGTGATGGCGGGAGAGCAGGCCAAGACCCAGATTCGAACTATAAGCGCTGAACAGAATAAGAAGTTGAATGAAGTACTTGATGATAAATAGATTGTCTCAGCCTATCTCACTGCTTCACAAAGTATTCAAGCCATGCTATCAGCCCTTTTTGTCCTGATGCATCATAATGACTTTTATCAACACACGTTTCTTTTGCTATGCTGACAAGAGGTTTATATCCTGATCTTCCATCGTGAACACTTGACTTCAAAAGAAGGCCCTTTTCGCCACTTGTCGATGACAATACGATAATTGGTATCCCAGAACTCTTCCCTGCATTCTCGTATTCTTTTTTAAGCTGTTTTATAACTGCCCAGCCGTCCATGATCGGCATATTCAGGTCCAAAACAATGAAAAGAGGATCACGATAAAACTTCTTCCTGATTTCCTCAAGTTTTTTCAGGGCCTCCTGCCCATTTGTAGCCTCATATATTACCATATCATGATCGAATGACCGAACATCCCGTGCGACTTTCATCCGGATACCTCTCTCATCGTCGACTAGGAGAACTGTATTGCTGTTGGGGTCTGTATTTCTCTTTATTGATTCAAGCAGTTCTTTGTAACTTTCTGCAGCGACAGACTCTGTAACGTTTAATTCAGGCATGATATTTCTCCTTCTTTGCGATTCATCTGCAGTAAATATTATTACATCTCAATCACAAAAGTTGTTCCAGATGGTCCAGTCTCACAGTTAATCATTCCTCCGTGTATATCGATAATTTTTTTTGTTATAGTCAATCCCAAGCCTGTCCCTCCCTCCTTTTTTGTTTTAAAAGGAACGAAAAGATTATCTGCGATTTCGGCTGGCATGCCAGGACCATTATCAGCAATGGTTATCGATATTCGCCCATCATCAAATATTGATTCAAGTCTCAATGTTGGATCGACAACTTCATATTTAACGAGAGCCTCTATTGAGTTCTTGCAAAGATTAAAGAAAGCCATCTTCAATTGGCCTGCGTCGAGGTTTTTTTCTTTCATTCGATCGTCACAATTAATATTCAATCTGAAATTAACAACTTTCAGCTCCACAGCCAACGCCCTGATTGACGAAGCCGTTTCCTTTATAACATCATTTATATTCAGCGGTTGAAACTGGGGATTATATATCTTAGTCAATTGCAGATATGTCTTGGCCAACTCTGCCCCCTCCCTTATTGAGGTGTCTGCAAGCTCGAAATCACCTGCAATATTCTCCTCTTTCAGCAATTCTGGTGATTTCTCGCGAATATCATTTTTAAGGTAACCTATCCAAGATAGTCCCGATATCAACTTATTTTTCAGCTCATGTATTGCCTGATACGAAGTCTGACGCAACCGCATTACTTCGAGGCCAAATGCCACAATGGGCAATAACCAGAAAACACTTTTAAGTTTACCATTGTAAAAAGGACTCTCCTTGAAGGCATCGACATGAAATTCCTGCGGTCCATTCTCGACACATAACTCTGCAAGAAAATTTTCGGCAAACAGCAGTTGTAATGCGCCTGCATTTCTGGCCTGCCGGTCAGGATCGGAATGTTTATGTATGGAAGGTATTGGAATACTTAGAAGATACTTTGTCACCTTGCTGATTTTGTCGTCGACACCGCTATAATGTCGTTTGTCTGCGGGTGCATAGGTGTAAACAACCATACTTTTGTTAACAGTAATCCCAGCAATACTGTCGAAAGGAACTCTAGCTCCTATTAATTCACTTACATCTGAAAATAAAAACTGGAGGTATGGGCCCTCTTCACCCAAAATTGAGCCGCCTTCTGCACCAGAAAGCTCAATGCATGTTTCTAAAGACTTTTTGAGCATTTCTTCTGGAGCACTTCCCAGACTTAACTGGACAATGTCACGTAAATAATCATCCATATCGATTACAAGATAATGAAACTTTTTACAAATAACAAGAGGCCATATTCTGTTTTACTTGCAAATCAAGTAATTCGAGGCTAAATTCAAATAAATCTTACAGGAATTTTCAAATGGCCGACATAGAACTTAAATGCCCAAAATGCGCAAAGATCGTAACGGTTTCCGAATTTGCAGATCTTGATGGAATGACCTGCAATGCCTGTGGAGAACAGCTCAAGAAACCAGAGTCAACGGCAAAAAAAGAAAAGCAGAAACCCTCTCTTAAGCTAGCAGATTTACAGCCGGAAGCAGAAACTTCGGGCAGCATTGAACCCACAAAATGGCAAATAAGTCAGGACGCTGCCAAGAAGAAACGTCCAAAGCCTAAATTTGAGATGACACATTTACTGTGGAGCTCAATCATATTTCTGGTTCTTGGCGGAATCATGGGATATCTCAGGTATGCACCAGATGGATTCCTGGCAACTAACAAAGATCTGGTAAGAACATATGGCCCGATTATTTTATTAACAATGCATATAATCATTGTCCTTGGTGCTTTTAAGGATTCTGTGTTTCAAGGGGTGTTATGCCTTTTAATTCCCCTTTATTCCATGTATTATCTGTTTAACGTATCAGATAATTTTTATTTAAGAGCCGTAACTGCTGTTTTTCTTATCGGTCTCGGACAGGATAGTGCCATTGTTTTCTCAGAGTGGTCTCAGGTCGCATTTAACTACGTTAATGACTTCATTTCCAGTGGAGGTGGAGGCTTGCAGTCAGTGCCGCGTAAGTAACCCTTTTCAACGGCATCTTTTATGAGCATTGTTGCATAATCCCAGAGTTCAGGCGCCCCCTGAGAAATGTGTTGATTCTTTTCAATTACCACATCGCTGGTTACCCCATGAGCACGCCACGCAGCGCCTTGTGTGTTATAATTATGCAAGATAGGTTGCAGACGATCAAGAGCCGCGGCGAACCGTGCTTCGGGGCTCTTTCGCTCTTCGAATTCATCCCATAACTTACGAAATTCCGACTCCTGGTCAGCAGGTAGAATTCCGAATATTCTATTTGCGGCTTTTTCTTCCCTGGCAGCCTTGTCTCTGGCAGCCTTATTGTCGTAGCAGAATGTATCTCCAGCATCTATCTCAACCAGATCATGCAATAGCACCATTTTGATGACTTTTAAAATATTTAGGTCTTCTCCGGTCGCATATTCAGACAGAAGAATTACCATAATGCCCAGATGCCATGAATGCTCAGCATCATTTTCATATCTTTTTCCGTTCATCAAAAGGGTTTGTCGATATACATTTTTAAGTTGATCAATCTCAATAATAAAATTCAGCTGCTTTGCTAAACGATCATTATTTATCAACATTGTAGGCCTCTATCCATGATAGAATCTTTTCCGCAACTTGGGTTTTCTTCATTAGGGGTAATTTCCTACACATTCCATCTGCGGAAATAAAAACTACACGGTTCGTCTCAGTCCCAAATCCGGAATCAGTTTTTGATACATCGTTTGCAACAATAAGATCAAGTCCCTTATCCCGTAGCTTCCTTTTGGCTTCCCTCAACATATTTGAGGTTTCTGCGGCAAATCCCACATAAATCTTATTCTTTTTACATTTCCGGACAGTTTTAAGGATGTCTGGTGTCTTTGCTAGCCTGATTGTCAACGGCATGTTTCTTTTCTTAATTTTCCCAGTTCGTACCACAACTGGCCTGAAATCAGCCACTGCTGCCGTCATGATAAGAACATCGCACCAGGAGATTCTTGCTTTCAGTTCTTCTAGCATCTGTTGCGCCGTATCAACATTAATAATTATTGTATTTACGGGAGCCTCAAGACATACAGGCCCCGAAATAAGAATGACGTCATGACCACGTTTGGCAGATACTCCCGCAATAGCATAACCCATTTTCCCTGTAGAGCGATTACTGATAAAACGAACCGGATCAATATGTTCTCGAGTTGGTCCCGCTGTTACAATTATTCGCATAATATTTAATATATAGCAAAATTCTGATATGCAGGGCCAACAATTTGTTCTTGGCTTTGCCTTCCACCTAATACTAAAGTGAATCATATGCATATTGACTCAATCGTTGTGGGCGAATTTCAGGTTAATTGTTTTATTTTATGGGAGAATTCCCCTAACGCGCTTGTAGTTGATCCTGGAGATAATCCTGAAAGAATCAGCAATTTCTTAAAACAGAATGGATTAATTCCTTCTGCGTATCTTTTCACTCATGGTCATTGTGATCATATATCTGCGCTGCCTATCTTATGCCGCGAATTTCCTGCTCCGATTGCCATGCATAAGTCTGACCTCGAATGGGCATTTACTAAAGAGAATGACTTTCCCCCATATTATAAAGCTACAGATCGACCATCTGTGGAAAGTCGCGAATTGAAGGATAATGCATATTATTTAGATGCCGGACTCAATTACAAGGTGTTACATACTCCTGGACATACTCCCGGGGCAGTATGTTTGTATTTTTATGAGAATAGTGTGCTTTTAACTGGAGATACACTTTTTGCCGGCTCAGTCGGCAGAAGCGATTTGCCAGGTGGTAATTCTCGCAAATTGCAGAGATCAATTGATTTTCTTGCCACTCTCCCTGATGATACACGGGTATATGCTGGGCATGGTCAATGTTCAACTATTTTGCAGGAAAAGAAAACGAACTATTTTATGAGGTTCTCAAATAAAATTGAATGATCGAACTGAATGGAGTCGATAATGAATCGTCCTATGTTTGAGATTGGTGCCAATGGTATTGATGTCGGGAATGTAGTCGCAGAGATACAGGCAACAGTTGCCGAAAAGATGAAGAACGGTATGTATGTTGATGCCCGTATCGCCAGAGCCGAAAGAACAAATATTGCCAACCTTAAGAATGATGAAGACTTTCTCGCATTCTACTTGGAATGCCTGAGAGATGCGGTTGCAGTGGATATAAATGATTTCGTAATACATGAAAAACGTGCCCTATTCAGCAAATTGCTGGTTGCCTTGAAAAAAGTTATCTGGAAATTACTCAAATTCTACACATACAGGCTCTGGTCGCAACAAAACCAGACAAACACACTACTTCTTTCTGCAGTAGAGAGTCTGGAAGAACGGTATCGCGAAAAGATTCGGAATCTTGAAGAACGTATTGCACGACTTGAATCTAAGGATGCGTGCAAATGACGGACCGATCACGCCATGTCGCCTTTGTTTGTCCCCGCTTTGCAGAAGGCCCGACCGTAGGCGGTGCCGAAACATTACTGAAGAATCTTGCGCGCAGAATAGCTTTGTCCGGGCGTAAAGTGACGTTTCTGACAACTTGTGCTAGAAATCACTTTACATGGGAAAATGAATTGCCTGCAGGTTCAAGAACAATAGACGACATTGATGTTCATTTCTTTCCTGTTGACCCTGAAAGGAATGTCACGGAGTTTTTAAATATTCAGTCTTTAATATCCGCAAATTGCCGCGTTTCTGTTGCAGATGAGTTGATTTGGCTGCAGAACAGTGTAAACAGCGGATCTCTGTGTGACTACCTTAAAGAAAATGGGAATACTTATGATCGTATAGTAATGGGACCATATCTTTTTGGTCTCATATACTTTGCTTCACAGATTTATCCCGAAAAAACACTTCTTGTCCCATGCCTACATGACGAATCCTTTGCTTATTTGAAATCAATCGGCAATATGTTTAATAACGTTCGTGGCTGTATGTTTAATTCAGTGCCCGAAAAAGAACTGGCCTCCCGACTGTATGTGATGGAAAAATCCTCCGTCTCCTCTGTGGTTGGGATGGGTATGGATGATTTCGCCACTACCCCGGGCATATTTAAATCGGCTCATGATATACGGTCACAATACCTTATATATTCAGGCCGAAGAGAACCATTAAAAGGGACACCTCTTCTCATTGATTACCTCAATGCTTTTCGGTCCAGAACGAATCGAGATGTTAAGCTCGTGCTAACTGGCACGGGGCATGCTGAAATTCCCGAAGAATTGACGAATTCAATTATTGATTTAGGATTCCTGAGCGAGAAGGATAAACATGCTGCCATGGCTGACGCTGTCGCTTTTTGCCACCCCTCTGTAAACGAGAGTTTCGGAATTGTACTAATGGAATCGTTTCTGGCAGGAACTCCTGTTTTGGTTCATTCGAAAAGTGCTGTTCTTAAATACCATTGTAAACAAAGCAATGCCGGTTTCTGGTTTAATTCATATCCCGAGTTTGAAGAAGAATTGCAGCTTTTGTTAAATAACCAAAAGCTGCGGAATGCAATGGGTAATGCCGGAAGACAATATGTCCTGAAAGAACACTCGTGGCATCATATCGATGAAAAACTTTTTGTAGCGTTGGAAAAATAGCTTCTAGTGTTATTTTGCAGATTCCGATATTCGGTGAAGAGCCACTGCTATTTCTTCGAGCGACTTCTGGATAGATCCTGTTTTTTCGAGGATAGTCCCAAAACGGAACATATTTTCGGCCCTGACTTTCTCAAGCTGATCGCGCCGTACTGTAAGTTCCTCTACCTCTGCTTCAAGTTGCTTTATTCTCATTTCTGATGCCGTTATTGAACGTCTCAGGTTGACGATCCTGGCTTCCTTCTCTTCATCAGAAATATCCACATCAGTAATTTCCATTCCCTCAGGAATGGGAACCTGTACGTTCTTGCCACAGTCAGTACATGGTATCATTAAACCGGCACCGCGATAGTCTATAGCAAGGCTTTTTCCGCAATGCGGACAATCGAATACAATGTCAGTATCTTTAATTTCAGCACCATCTTGTGGCATTTCTGACATGACTGATTCCTCCCCTCAAAAACCGCAACTGCCTACTGATATTTCTAGGCTTTGGTTACCTTGCCTCGCTTAATACAGGATGCACATACTACCAAACGAACTTTTCTGCCATCCACTATTGCTCTGACTTTATGCAAATTCGGCTTAAATTCGCGACGATTAATGCCGGTCGTATGAAGGCCTATTCCACCTTTTTTCTTGGCCATACCACGCCTGACAATTGAATTCCCTGTCCCTGTCCCTTTACCACAGATTTCACAAACTTTTGGCATTCTGCCTCCTTTGAAAACGTTTATATCTATTCAACAGTACCCTTTATTGCAAGCAGAAAAAGGCCTGTTCTTGCGATTTTCATATAGCCTGATAGGTTCCATCAGACATTTTCTTCCACTTTCTTTTCAGATTCTTGTCTGCCACCTCTTCCAATGAGTCCATTACCATTTTGACTGTAAAACCACGACTTCTCGCAGCCAGTAGTATAGAAAAAATGCAATCTGCCAGAGGCGTCACATCTCCTGGGTTGTATTTTGCCTCTTCAAACTTATTCTGCATTTTTTTCCATTCGATATCCATGTCGGTATTGTCAAAAATATCGTGCAACTTGTTCACGCTTTGTTGTAAAACATCTCGCATATGGATTGCCTCCATTTACTTAATTAAGTATAAATCAAAGCAGTAAGTTTAGCAAGTTCATCAATCTGGGTAGATCTTGCTCTTTTCTGCTGCACGGAAATCTTTAATATTCAACTGAAGACTGTTACGACCCATGTACGTATTCTCCTGCAAAGAGAAGAGAACATCGATCGACCCGGAGGGAGGGGCGCGATCACCCATTTCGAATGCAATAGCCTCAAACTGCGTTCCTCCCGAAGCAAGGGTCATTTTTAGATGCTTATTCGCGATTTTTTTTGGGCTCCCTATTATATCAACACATTTTGTTCCAAATACCGGAGCGGGATTACTCAACCCGAATGGTTTGAGTTTGTTTACATATTCAAGGAGCTTGTAATCAACCTCCCTGAAATCCACCCATGTATCAACATGATAAACACGACTCAGATCAAGATCTTTTAGCTTTGCCATGCATAACTGGTTGAAGCGTAGACAGAAATCCTCATAACAGTTCTTTTTAATCGACAGTCCTGCAGCCATCCGGTGGCCACCGAATGACACCAGGAGATCTTTGCAATCCTTCAAAACATCGACAATATCCATACTCTCTGTGCTTCGACCTGATCCACGTCCATTTCCTTCCTCGTCAAAGCCGATAACAACTACTGGCCTCCTGTATTTCCCGCATAACCCAGCAGCAACTATGCCGATTATCCCTATGTGCCAGTCTTGTTGCCCCACAACTATACCGAATGTTTTTGTCTCATCAAAAAAAGGATCAATAAGTTTCACACATTCTTGTACAACAACTTCTTCGGCCTTTTTCCTCTCACGATTCATTAGATCAAGTTCCGAAGCGATTTTCAGAACCTGATCATGATCATCGGATAGCAAAAGTTCCAGTGCTGGATCAGCACTACCCATCCTGCCTGCGGCGTTTAATCGTGGCCCAATGGCAAAGCCGAGATGATAGCAGTCAATTACGCCGTTTATTCCCGCGACCTCAATTAGGGCCCTCAAACCATAATTAGGTTTTGAGTTGATCCGGGATAAGCCATGTCGCACAAGAATCCGATTTTCCTCTAATAACGGCACAACATCAGCAACAGTACCGGCAGCTACAATATCGAGGTAATCTCTGAGATCTATGCCAGACACAGCAGGCCGCGTACATGCTAGGCCGGCCTTGACTAGGGCATGGCACACCTTGAAAGCCACCCCAACTCCTGCCAGAGCCTGCACAGAAGGGTTGTTAATGGTCTTTGGATTCACGAAAGCCGCGACTGGCTCAGTTATGCCGGAAACCTCGTGATGGTCAGTTACAACGACATCTACGCCTCTTGCTGCCGCATATTTGAGCGCTGTCTGGGCGTTAGTTCCACAGTCAACGGTAATCAGAAGATTCACCTGTTTGCCGTTGAAACATCGTTCAAGCCCTTTCTGGCTTAATCCATAACCATCATTTATTCGATGTGGAAGGAATGCAGTAACCTTCCCGCCAAGCTGTCTTAGAACCTTGACCATGAGTGTTGTGCTGGTTACACCATCTGCGTCGAAGTCACCATGAATAACGATGTTGTGCTTTTGATCAATCGCCTGCCATATCCGATCACAAGCCTGTCTCATGCCGGGAATTAGGAATGGGTCGGAAAGATCACTTAGTCTCGGATTCAGAAAACGTTCTATGGTTTCCGCTGTATCTATGCCTTTGGCGACAAGCACACAAACAACAGGAGCCGGGATTCCTGTCTCCTCAGACAGAATTGATACCCGGCCCTGGTCAATTAAAGTATTTTTCCATTCTCTGGCGGTCTGCTTCACTTCTTACCCATGTCAGGGCGTTCAAACTTATGCCACATAAGAACAATAGGAGTGGCTATATAGACAGTCGAATAAGTTCCAGCAATCATACCAATGAACATAGGGAATGAAAAATCCCTGATGGCGCCGCCGCCGATAAAAAGCAAGCAAAGCACGGAAACCATAGTAAATGAATTCGTCAAGAGTGTTCTCGCCAGTGTCTGGTTAACGCTGAGATTACAGACCTCGACAAAACTCTTGTTACGAATCAGCCGCAGGTTTTCCCTTATACGGTCAAATATGACAATAGTATCGTTCACGGAATATCCTATGATTGTTAGAACGGCAGCAATAATCGTCATATTCATCTGGAATCCGCAAAGATGGCATATCCCAATTGTCATAAGAACGTCATGGAACACCGCCGCAATAGCGCCAAGTCCGAATCCAAATTCAAAGCGAAATGCGATGTATATGATCATGGCTACCAGGGCAATACTAAGTGCCCACGTAGCCTTTACTTTCAATTCCTTGCCAACTTGTGGACCAACATCATCTTGCTGTAGTATCTTGTAAGCAGATTTTGGAAATTTCTCCGTTAGAGTTTTGATGGTAAGTTCACCCTCGCTTACGCTTCCAACCTTAATCTGGAGAACATCTTTCCCTGTCACGTCCATACCCTTCTGGTATTGGATCATTGGATTACGGATACCGGCAGTCTCAAGTGACTTTCGGACATCCTCCACACTGGCTTGTTCATTGAAACCCATTGTCAGTGATGTGCCGCCGATGAAGTCGACGCCGAAAACCTGTGCAGGATCTTTTGCGCCATGAATAAACATCATTGACCATGAAACAACTATGATAACCACAGAAAGGGACAAGGCAGGCTTCCATAGCCGTATGAAATCAATACTTGTTTCCTTTATCATGGAGAACATCTTTAATAGCCCAGTATTAATTGTGCGTGAACCGATAGCATCATAGCACATTCGTGTAACGACAACTGAGGTGTACAAGTTGATGATTAGACCGGCAGCCAGAGTAATGGCATAACCACGTACCGGTCCCGAACCTGCGGCGAACATTATCACTGCCGTGATAATGGTCGTCATGTTCGAGTCAAAAATTGCAGTAAAAGCTCTATCAAATCCTGCTTCGACAGATGCACCAAAACCCTTGCCAGCCCTTAATTCTTCCCTTATACGTTCAAAAATCAGGACGTTTGCATCGACCGCCATGCCTATTGAAAGAGCAATGCCGGCGATTCCAGGCAACGTCAATACGGGCAGACCAACCTTACCACCCCCGCCCTGCAGCCCTCCGAACAGTACGCCGAGAAATCCCGCCACCACAATGGCGCCTAAAGGCAGAAGTACCGCTGTGAGAACAAGCGCAATGTTTGCAATGATTCCGTTTAGCAAATAATAGGAAGCCATCATTACGGCAATGGCTATGCACCCATATAGACCGGCATTGATACCACTGCGGATGGAGTCGGCACCGAGAGATGGGTCCACTACACGTTTCTCAACAATCTTTACAGGTGCAGGCAGTGATCCGGCCCGCAAAACATTAGCAAGACGGGCCGCCTCTTCAGGTCTGAAATCACCTGTAATCTGAGCCCGTCCATTGGGTATCGGCTCACGTATTACAGGAGATGAGTAAAGAGAATTATCTAGAACAATGGCAAGCTGTCTGCCGACCTGACTATTCAGGTTTTTCGAACCACCAGGAGCGTAATCGCCCGTAACCTTTGCAAATTTTCTGGCGCCAGCTGATTTAAATTCGAGATCCACTTCGTTTTTGCCATTGATCGGGTTTACATTGACCATTGCGTTTTTTAATGCATCGCCGGTCACTTCCCTGCGAATACTCACAAAAACAGGAGTAAATAATTCCTGGTCGTTAACCACTGTTCGCTGCAGAAGAAGGTCATAACCGGCCGGGGCATGGAATCTTCTCAATTTCTCGTGATAAGCTGCATCCATTTTTTCGTCCGAAAGCACGACCTTGTCACGTTTGTAAAACTGTCTATCAGTCCCACGTTGGTTTGACTCAACAATAACATATCCTTCTGGTGCCAGGTTCTTATCAAAAAGTTCACCGATCAACTCTTCGTTCTTTTCGTGAACCAGACGGAACGCAAGAAAAGCTACACTCTGAATCTGCTTTGCAGCTTCCTCGCGCTTCTCCTCTCCGACACCTGGAAGCTGTACGATGATTCTACCTCCTTTTTCCGGGTAAATTATTGGCTCAGAAATGCCGAGGCCATCTACGCGGTTCCGGATGACTTCCAAAGCCCTATCAAGAGCATCCTGCTTGGCCTTAGGTAGTTTCGACTGAATGGTCTCTTCAGTTATACCTTCGAAATCTTCGCGCATTTGCTTTGCAATGGCGTCCTGATCAATCTCGACAGTAAAACTCGTGCCACCCTGCAGGTCCAAGCCATATTTAACCTTCTCTTCAGGCGGCCAGACGACCCAGAATGATCCACAAATCAAAACGACCAATATCAACCATTTCCAAATAGAATTCTTATCCATTTCTCTTAACTCCCTGACAGAATATTATTTGACGTCTTCTGTCGTGACCTTCTCGTCCTTATCCAGCACTTTCATCACAGCGCCACGGGCGACTTCCATTTTCACATTATCCGCAACTTTAACGGTAAATGTACTATCCTTTACATTCGAAACAACTCCAAGAATACCTCCACTGAACATCACTTTATCTCCACTTTTTATATCACTGATCATCTTTGTGCGTTCTTTTTCTCTACGCTGCTGGGGTCGTATCAGCATGAAATAAAAAATCGCAAAGATAATAATCATGGGGAGGAACATCGTCAAAGCGCTTCCACCCTGCTGTTGACTCCCACCCTGCGGACCGGCCAAAGCCAGTATATTCAAGACTTCGTTCATTGCTCTCCCTCTGGCGCGTCACTGGATTCTAATTCCTTCCAGCACGCCATGTAATGTTTCTTTAATTCACCAAACGTTCCATTATCAAGCGCAAACCTTATATCATCCATAAACCGCATGTACCGATATACATTATGAACCGTTAACAGCCTGACGCCAAGTATCTCATTAACGTTCAAAAGATGCCTTACGTAAGAGCGCGAGAAATTCGCACATGCGTAACAACAGCACCCCTCTTCTATCGGCCGTGTATCATACCTGTACTCGCCAGCCTTGGCTGCATATTTACCGTATTTGGTGAATGCAGTCCCGTTGCGAGCCAGTCGGGTCGGCATAACACAGTCAAACATGTCCACACCCAACGAAACAGCCTCAAGAATTTGATCCATTTTCCCTACGCCCATCAGGTAACGCGGTTTATCTGTGGGCATGAATTGAACACTGCGTTCGATACCCCTTATGAGCACCTCTTGAGGTTCACCAACGCTTACCCCTCCAATTGCATATCCATCAAAACCTATATCAACGAGCTTCCTGATGCAACTTTCTCTGAGATCTGCATAGTCACTGCCCTGGATAATTCCAAACAATAATTGCCCTTTATTCCTAGGCTGTTCTGCACACAAAGCGGCCCATAGTATTGTCTTCTCCATGGATTTACAAGCGTAATCACGATCACACGGATATGGCACGCATTCGTCAAAAACCATTGCAATATCTGTTCCAATCCGGCTCTGAATTTCCATTGCTTCAACCGGCCCAAGAAAAATTCTTTTCCCGTCGAAATGCGAATTGAACTCAACTCCGTGCTCTTTAACTTTTCTCAGCTTGGCAAGGCTGAATACCTGGTAACCACCGCTATCAGTCAGAATTGGACCATGCCAGCCCATGAATTTGTGCAATCCTCCACACTTTTCAATGACATCGATGCCAGGCCTGACGTTGATGTGATAGATATTGCTTAGAATAATGCTGGCGCCAAGATCCGTAAGTTCAGCTGGCGATAAAGCCTTAACTGCCGCCTGTGTACCTACCGGCATGAAAACCGGGGTATTAATGACACCGTGCAAGGTATGCAGTCGCCCTCTTCTTGCCTTTGAAGAAGAATCTACCTGTAAAATTTCAAATTTTCCCGCTAAATCCATCTCACCCCGCCATTAATCCAACATCAGCCAACACCAGTGCCGCCATTGCTTCAACTATCGGCACTGCACGGGGCAAAACACACGGATCATGCCGTCCTTTTATCATGGAGATAACTGACTTGCCTCTGTAATTGGAAGATTTTTGAGCCATAGCTATCGAAGCTGTTGGTTTGAAAGCAACTCTAAATACAATCGGTTCCCCATTGGTTATACCACCCTGTATCCCTCCGCTACGATTTGTTTTTGTGCCCAGCGTTTTACCTTTTTTTACGTACATATCATTATTCTGAGACCCGAATGTACGTGTCCCGGCAAATCCTGAACCAATCTCAAAACCACGCGAAGCGGGAATAGACAGCATCGCAGCTGCCAGTAATGCCGTCGTCTTCCCGAAAACCGGTTCACCCCACCCTGCAGGAACATTCCTGCATACACAGGTAATGACCCCGCCTACAGAATCATTCCTTTTAGCGGCACGCTCAATGGCGGCGATCATTTTCTCAGCGACTTTATCGTCAGGGCATCGTATTTCGTTATTATCCACTTCTTTGCGGCTTATCATTTCACACGATAGATCATAGGCATCAACAGTAGCGACGGAACTAACCCATGCGACAATCTGTACACCAAAGCGGTCAAAAAGTAACTTGTCTGCAATTGCTCCTCCGGCTACACGTCCCACGGTTTCTCTTGCACTGGCACGTCCGCCTCCGCTCGATGCAAGAATCCCATATTTGACTTTGTACGTAAAATCAGCATGCGAAGGTCTCGGAACTTCGATAATCTTGCCATAATCGCTTGGCTTCTTGTCAGCATTTTCCACCATTAGACCTATTGGCGAACCTAATGTTAAACCATTTTCGACTCCGGACAAGATGACGATTCGATCCGCCTCACTACGCTGGGTAGTAAGACTGCTTTGCCCAGGACGTCGTCGGTCCAGCTGTTTCTGAATAATATCTTCAGATAACGCCATTCGCGACGGACAACCGTCTACAACCGCGCCAATACAAGGGCCATGCGATTCCCCAAAAGTCGTTAATCTGAAACGAGTTCCAAAAGTGTTAAACATATCGCAAAGCCTCCATTTTTACACTGAGCACTGACTCTGTTTGCTAGAATACCGTCTTCAGTTTTAAAATACAATACAGACTTAATGCGACCAGAACACTTGACCGCTATTTTGATTGCAGTGAAAATATTTATCTCGGATAATCGTACAGAGTTTGTTATGAAGTGATAACAAGATGAGATCTAAAATATTTAAAACAATCCTAATATGCAGTCTCTTTTGCCTGGCTATAGCCATAACTATTCTGACAAAGACGCTTTTTAATATGCCGGTTACTGATGTAAAGCCAACCGCGACTGCCAAACCTGCTGTTAATTCCGAGCCTACTATTCTTGGCGCAGAAATCGAGGTCGGGAATGAACCAAGCATAAGTACTGTACCTGTAAGAGCCCCTATCAAAGTCAGCAGATACTCAACCGGTAACACCCAAACAAACATGACTGTAACACCAGACAGGCTGGGTAAGGTCATTTTCCTTGCAGGTTCTGCATCTGTTGTTAGTCGGAATGGATCGGCCC